>CEQY01200618.1_pt1 | contig 40973 bp, 41 predicted proteins | sample 361391 | NCBI WGS metagenome assembly CEQY01 (sample SAMEA2621075, study PRJEB7988) | marine metagenome | isolation source: saline water (ENVO:00002010), including | reverse complement strand
GAAGAGAAAACAGAGTCAAACAAGTCAGCAGCACAAGCTCAAAACTCTGAAACACCATCATCCAATGAAAAATCAGGAGTAGCCTCTCCTGCAGCAAGAAAAATTCTTGCCGAAAAAAGCCTTTCACCGGACACGATGACAGGCACCGGAAAAGATGGAAGGATAACCAAATCTGATGCCATGGCTGCTAATGCCTCAGAGAAAAAAGAGTCCTCTTCTCAAGCTGCTAAATCCGCTCAACCTGCCACGTCCTCACCAGCAGCTATTATGCAAGGTGGATCAAGAGAGATTAATCGCGAAAAGATGACACGCCTTCGTAAAACAATTGCTAAGAGACTCACCGAGGCTAAGAACTCTACCGCCATGCTTACCACATTTAACGAAGTAGATATGAAACCAGTCATGGACCTCCGTAAAAAATATCAAGATCAATTCGTTAAAAAGCATGGCATCAAACTTGGTTTTATGTCACTTTTTACCAAAGCTTGTTGTGTAGCGATGAAAAATCATCCTCTAGTCAATGCCCAAATTGAAGGAGAAGAACTATTGATCCCAGACTATGTCGATATGGGGATTGCTGTCTCTTCGGATAAGGGACTTGTGGTTCCTGTGGTAAGAAATGCTGAATCTCAAGGCCTAGCTGATATTGAAAAAGAAATTTCAAGACTTGCTACTAAAGCAAGAGAGGGGAAAATCACCCTTGATGAAATGAGTGGAGGAACTTTCACCATTACTAACGGCGGGATTTTTGGATCAATGCTATCCACACCTATTTTAAATATTCCTCAAAGTGCGATTTTAGGAATGCATAATATTGTGGAGAGACCTTGGGTTGTGGATGGTAAAGTTGAGATAAGACCCATTATGTATATTGCACTATCCTATGACCACAGAGTCATTGATGGAAAAGATTCAGTTGGCTTTTTAAAGACAGTTAAAGATCTTCTCGAAGATCCTGCCAGAATGATATTAGATTTATAAAGGAAAATGATATGAGTTATGATGTTGTCGTTATTGGTTCTGGTCCTGGTGGATATGTTTGTGCCATTAGGTGTGCACAGTTGGGAATGAAAACAGCTATAGTTGAACGCTATTCAACCCTTGGAGGAACCTGTTTAAATGTTGGCTGTATTCCAAGTAAGGCCCTACTCGACTCCTCTGAGCGCTATCACAGCACGGTTCATTCCCATGATGTTCATGGGATCATGGTTAAAGACGTTAAACTTGACCTCCCCAAAATGATGTCGCGAGTTCAAAATGTCGTTGATTCCACTTGCAAGGGAATCGACTTTCTTATGAAAAAAAATAAGATTGATGTCATCCAAGGACATGGAAGTTTCAAAGACAAAAATACACTCTCCGTTAAAAAAGAAGATGGTTCATCAGAGGAAGTGTCATTTAAAAAAGCAGTCATAGCTACCGGCTCAAAGCCTGCTAGTTTTCCTGGAATGGAAATTGATAAAAAAAGAGTTATCTCTTCTACCGAAGCGCTTAAGCTTCAAGAAGTTCCCAAACATCTTATTGTCATAGGCGGCGGAGTCATAGGACTAGAACTAGGTTCAGTCTATAGAAGACTTGGTGCCGAGGTTTCAGTGATTGAGTATATGGACGGTATCATTGGTATGATGGATAAAGAGCTAGGAAAAAACCTTCAAAAAGTCATGAAAAAAGAAGGAATTAATTTCTATCTTGGTCATAAAGTTGAAAACGTTACTAATGAAGGAAAGTCTGTAAAGGTCAAGGCTACAGACATGAAAAAAGATAAAGCGATCGAACTTGATGGTGATTACTGCTTAGTTTCAGTAGGACGCAAACCTTATACGGATAATTTAGGCCTTAAAAATATCGGTATTGAACTTGATGAAAGAGGAAGAATACCGACTGATGAGCATCTTCAAACTAATCAAGGACATATTTTTGCCATAGGAGATGTCATTAAAGGCTCTATGTTGGCTCATAAAGCTGAAGAAGAAGGTGTTTTCGTAGCAGAATATATGGCAGGGCAAAAACCTCATATTGATTACAATCTGGTCCCAGGTGTTGTTTATACTTGGCCTGAAGTTGCTTCAGTTGGTCTTTCAGAAGAGCAATTAAAAGAACAAGGTAAATCTTATAAAAAAGGTTCCTTTCCCTTTAAAGCTCTTGGTCGAGCAAGGGCCTCGGAAGAGTCTGATGGATTTATCAAAGTTCTAGCCGACGACCAAACTGACGAAATTTTAGGCGTCCATATGATTGGGCCACGTTGTGCGGACTTAATATCTGAAGCTGTTTTATCGATGGAGTATAAAGCGAGCGCTGAAGACATAGCACGAACCTGTCATGCTCACCCAACATATACTGAGGCTTTTAAAGAAGCTTGTCTTGCAGCGACCGAAAATAGATCGCTGCATATGTAAGTGTTATCGACAGTAATTATATCTTCTAAAATAGTCTGAGCAAGCTGTATTGATAGTTGGACAAGCTGAGTAGTAATACAGTGTTCCTCGTGGACACGATCTATACTCACCTTCAATAATTTCAACTTCAAATTGACCTTGAGAAACGAGTTGTCCTTGTTTTTCAAAAGTAAAATTAACCAGATTTTTGCCTTTCTCTAAAAGAGGCTTTTGAAACAAAGTTGAAATCCATAGATTAAAATTTCTTCCAGTTTGTTGTTCTGTCGCATTAAAAGCAGCACCTTTTATATGGTTAGATCCTTCTCTTCTTAGCTTTACCCAATCAGCATCCACAGATCCGTTAGTAACCTTAATCTTACCGTAAGCACCCCCAACAAGTGCAATATCGTAGCAGCTATAACTATACCAGCGAGACTGTCCACGCTCTTCACAATTAACAGAAACATATCCATCGATTTCGTCAGTCTTTATTGTGCTACCTCGCTCAAATCCAATATCAAATGCAGACGCACCTAAACTTAAACTCCCCAAGACGCAAAGCATAATAATTTCTTTCATAACAATCTCCTTAGCTTCCAATAGTATCTGGCCGGCCACAGAAATAAAAGCCTTTAGACTTAGCGGTTATAAATTTTTATAATTTCGACTATGTTTTTTAAGTCTTTTCTCATCATGAGTTTGTTCAATATATGCTTTTTAAGCTTTGAAACTCGTGCACAAGAGTCTAAAAGACAAAATCAAAAAACCAGAACCAAACGCAATTTAGTTGATCAGTATCATCGGAAACTGTCCAAAAGAGTTCTTCAGTTTTCAAATTCTATTGATGGATTCTTTGCGGACTCTCAACATTCGGAATTAGTCAACGAATCAAAACTCATTCTTCAATTAGACACTTTTGTTCGTGAAGCACGAGGTCCTGTCGTGGTACCTGAAATTAATTATCGTTTGATTTTACCTCGTACTCAAAAAAGACTCAGACTTTTTATTGAAAACGAAAATCAAGATGAAAGATCAGAGACTTCAAAAGCAAGAGATGCTCAACCCAATCAAAAAAGACCTAATGATAATAATTCGGCCCTCGGGGTGAGATATCTGGTGGAGCGATCTGGAATTAATTTCTATCAAGATACAGGAGTCATCGCCAGTGTCCCTCCTGATGTCTTTCTTAGAATCGGTGCCAAAAAGACAATTGAGTTTACTGAGTGGATTCTTAAAATTCACGAAAGACTCCGTTGGCAAAACTCTCGTGGCTTTACAAACGATATCGATGTCGACTTTGACAAGAGTTTAACTCGAAATCATATCTTAAGAATGGTTAATAATTTTTTTTGGAATGATCAAGATTATTCCATTCGCTTTGAAAATGGTCCTTCGTTATTTCATCAAATAGGCAAACACACAGCACTCTCCTACCATGCTCACGTCATCAGTGTTAATATTCCAGATTTCTTAGTTACAAATTATGTACTGCAAGTTACATATCGTAAGAGAGTATATTCGAAATGGCTTTTTATGGACTTAACTCCTTTTATTAACTTTCCGAGAACTGAAAATTTCGCGAGAACTCCTGGTTTTATCCTAGGATTTGATGCCGTCTTTGGACATATTTAGGGATATAGAGGATGTCTGCATTTCAAGGAGTAAAAAATTTAGTCGGAGAAAATAAATTAAAGGTCTTAGCCAATAAGAATTTTCTCGTAATAGGCATAGGTGGCGTAGGTAGCTGGATAGCGGAATTTTTAATTCGATCTGGAGCCTATCATATAACCCTAGTCGATCTGGATGAAATTTGTGTCACTAATATTAACCGTCAAATTCATAGCAATCATAAAACAATCGGGAAATCAAAAGTCCTCACCATGAAAGAGCGTCTTCTCGAAATCAACCCTAAGGCCAAAATTCATACAATTGAAGACTTTCTCACTGCTTCTACGATTGACGATATTATCCACCCAGAGGTTTCTTTTGTTTTTGATGCCATCGATTCAGTTAAAAACAAATGTCTGATCATTCAAAAATGTAAAAGACTTAATATTCCTTTTGTTATCATAGGTGCAGCGGCGCAAAGAGTTGACCCCACGAAAATAATACTGAGAGACCTAAACAAATCGATAAATGACCGATTATTGTTTCAAGTTAAAAAGAAGCTTAAAAAAGACTATGGTTACAGTAAAAATTCAAAAAGGTCATATCGAGCCCCAGCGGTATATTCGACTGAACTTCCCCTGCCACTGCTCACAAACAAAGATGACTGCGAATACAGAACTGGAAGAATAAGTAATTGCGAATCAGGTCTAGGAAGTGTGGGTTTTGTAACCTCTGCCTTTGCAAGTGTTGCCGTAAGTTTTGCCTTTAAAAAAATATGTAAAATTAATGATGATTGATTTTCATACTCACAATCTATCTCCTGGAATCTCACAGTTTTTCATGGCAGATTTGAAAATTCCCCAAAACCTCACATCAAATCAATATTTTTTTATTGGAATCCATCCTTGGAAAATTACCGATTCATTTGATGCTAATAACCAATTAACGGAATTTAAGAATGTTTACAAAAAGGCACAAAAGCACTCACAATTTTTAGGATTAGGAGAAGTGGGTCTAGATAAGATCAAACCACCAAGTCTTAAAATCCAAGCGGATATTTTCCAAAAGCAATTAGAGTTTGCAATTTCACTAAACGTGAAAACTATTGTGCTTCATAATGTAAAAACCTTTGATTGCTCCCTTGAGATTCTTAAAACATCTGGATTCAGAGGAAAACTTATACTTCACGATTTTTATGCTCATCCAAATGTCTACGAGCAATTTAATAAGCATTGTAAAGCCTACATCTCCCTTGGAATGAGGGGATTAAATTCACGCCATCTTTTAAGCTACCCCCTAGAGTCTTGTCTTTTGGAGACAGATGATTCGAACGAAAGTATTAAGAATATCTATAAGATTGCGAGCGAGAAATTGACTTTATCCGTTGGAGAAATTGATAAAGAACTTTGCAAAAGGCTCAAAGAAATCGTGCAGAATTAATGGAATATTTGCTATAATCTATATATGTCTAATTCACCAAGCACTCAGGATATTTTTTTTGATATTTCTAAAATGCTTTCAAGATCTATTCATGACATAAATAACCCATTCAGTGTTATCATTGGTCAGCTTAGTATTGCCGAAATTCTTCTGAGTAGAGAAGAGCTTAATCTAGAGAAAGTTAAAAGCTCTCTGCAAAAAATGAAGTCTGGAACTGAAAAAATGCAGGAAAGAATTGATGGACTGAGAGTTTATTATAAAGTCGCTATGGGTGAATCAAACTATTCCAATTGGGAGTCTCTAGAAAAAGCTGTGAGATATATCAATATGGCCTTTGAAGAAAACGACTTAGAACTAAATTTTCCCGCTGGAGATTTTGAGAGTAAGTTTCTTCAAGACCTATTCATTCTCATGTATTATGCCTTAAAAAAACATCAATCAGCTGACACTAAAACAATTATTTCAGCAGAAGTGCTGAACTCTAAGTTACAAATCACAACACAAGGCAACATTAATTCTCTTCAAGATTTAAATCAATCCGTTTTTAAATCATCCTTTGATCGATTAATGGCGAAATTAGAAGCCAACGAAAAAGGCTTATCTATTGAATTCCCATTTTAACGCAAAAAGTTATTGCCAAGTTAGCTGAATTCTTTTATTTTCTATCCCATCAAAATTTAAGGAGTTCAAAATGGGCATGGGTAGAAAAAAATCCGTTTTAAAAATGAAAAGAAGAAAAGGCCAGGCTAAAAAGAAAGCAAGAATCAAAGCTAAAATTGAGGCCGGCAAAAAAGACTAGAACTTGTTAGCCTTCATTGATTGTTTCATTGAGGAGCCGGTTCATAATTGTTTTAATCAATTCATACTCAAGTCCAAAATACCTGCCACCTATCATATGGCATCTCAATTTGGACTTGAAAGCCTTACAAATATAAGTGAGGCAACCACCGGTTATATCATCCTTGGTTCAGCCTCAAATCTCGATCAAAATCTGCCTTGGCACCGACCGCTTGCTGAGTTTGTAGACCATCAACTAAATTTAAACAAGCCAACCTTAGGTATTTGTTTTGGCCACCAGCTTATGGCCAGTTTTTATGGCTGTGAAGTTGGCTATATAACTCCAGAAAAAGAGTATTTTAAAGAGATCCGTGAAATAGTCTTTCAAAAAGATTTTACTCAGTTCAAAAAAAATCAAAAAATCAAACTTGCCTATGCTCACGAGCAAGGCGTGACAAAGCTAAGTCATCACTTTGAAATTATGGCAAAATCTGAGCGCTCGAGCTTTGAATGCATTCGTCATAGAAGCCTTCCCCTAATATCCACCCAGGCACATCCTGAGGCCAGTGCTTCATTTATAAGAGATAATATTAAGGGACATGTACCTGAGCAAGTCATTAATTTTGGGCACGAATTTATCATGTCATTTCTCAAAGAATATAAAGTCTTATCCCAATAACCGCTCATACTACTCGGAAAAGAAAGTTATTTTGTCGCTGGCCTCTTTCCCTTTATAATAGGCTCATGGAGTATTGGAAAACATATCAAAAAGACCTCATCCAAACATACCTTGGACTTATATACGAAAATGAAACTGAATTTACGCTTTGGCAACAAATCGGACAGGAACGTCGGACTTACCCAGTTAAGATCATTGAGATGACCAAGACTCATACGAAGCTTAAAATTTTACGCCTCCCAAATAATGATCTCTTCGATGATAAAAAATCTATCTTCTGTCATATCCCAGGTCTTGATATTATTTTTAAAAAGGATTCTTTCACACGAATAGGCCAATATGTTGACTTCCCCCATCCCTCAGAGGTGCAAATTTATGAGAAGAGAAGGACTAGGCGTTATTATTATCTTTATCAAGACCACAAAAACATTACCTATCATTCTCTAGAAATGCCCAACGGTGAACCTTTATGGATGCATTCAAGTGTATTAGTAGACATTTCAACGTCCGGAGCTGGAATGGTTGTTGCAAAAAACTCGATCAAGGACCTAAAAACTGGCCAGCACCTTTTTCTCATCAATCTGACGGATCAAAAACTTCCCGAGCCTTTTAAAATGGAGATCATCTATATCGAAGAATACAATGATAAAGAGACAGGCCTTTATAAGGTAGGACTCAAATTTGATGACGAACTAGACTCTATTTCTTATCAAAGTATTTCTTCTATCATTAAAATAAAGCAAGCTAAGTCTCAAGGTTTAAATCCAGAATTGTATTGTGGGCTAGACTTTGAACAACAAACAAAAATACTTAATAATATCGAACAAAAAAATAGAGTCCTTGCAAATAATCTTAGAGACAATATCGAATATCTCGATAAATTGAGATATATGACAGTGCAAATGAAAGTAGATTTTCTTAAGTCTATTGAGCATGAGCTTCTAGCCGTGGCACTAAGACTTTCAAGTAAGGAGCTCATTTATGAACTCTTTTCTGAAGTTACTGAGCGTATGCAAGATGAATTTCTGGATAAACTACAAGCTGAAAGACCTGCCAGTGCTGTTTGCAAGGCTCAAGATGATTTATTAAAAGTGATAAGAGAAAAAGAATCTCGAGGAGAAATTGTACTAGATCCAACAGCATTTATAACTTATGTGTGAATATAGCCGTTTACAGTTTCTACTAATTTTTCAACATCAGGCTTTTTTATCATCGCTTGAACTCCCACATGATTTAATCGAGTCAGCTCTTCAACATCACCGTGCCCTGTGAACACTATAATAGGCATCTTATCGTTAAGTTCTTTTACATTTATTGAGAAATCAATTCCGTTCATCTCAGGCATATTTAAATCTGTAATGACGAGATCATATTTTTTTTGTCGAAACATCGCTAAAGCTTCTACACCATTCATGGCTTTATCAACCATTATCTTTTTCTCGAATTCAAAGTCTAAAGTATCAATGATAGTTTCAAGGATATCAACTTCATCATCTACAACTAAAATTAATTTCATGCCAAAAGTGTATCAGAAGTTCTTTATTTTACCTATAGAGTGAGATGTGACGTTGTCCACTTTCCTTACCTCCAGGTCTAGTAATTTCAATACCTTAGACCCTGCAACATGGTCCTCCATCGTCTTCTTAAGATTATCTTTAGAGACATATAAAATTGGTCTCTCACCCAACTCTGGGTCTCGCTCTAAGAGAACTTGAGCGTCTTCTAAGGCATTTTCCTGAATCAAAAAAGATTGAATCTGATCTAGTATTTGAAACTTACTAAAGAGCCTTCCTTTGTATTTAAAAAAACCATCATTGCGCCCGAGAGGTTTAAGCCTTAACCCATCCTCACTTAACTCGATTTTATCCGGAAGAATAAATCGTCTTGAGGCCTTTTCAATTCTAACTCCTTCTGAATTAAATATCATGCAACTAGTAAACATACTTTTACTTTGGACTTGCCCCCCTGACACAGTATGAATAGGTAGTATATCCAGAAATCCATCGAAACTTTTATCAACAAAGCTAGAAGCTAGCTGAGAGCATACTTCTGTCATCCCGTATGTCGCTATCACTTTCCAGCCAAGATCAATCGCTTGATTTCTTAGTTCGGTTGCTAAAAAATCCCCCCCAACAAAAATGCCTTCGTGAGAGCTTGGAGGACGTAACGACTTTTTTACGATCCGATAAAGCTGAGTCGGGACAACGGAAAGATAGTTTACATCAATTTGACAGTCTTCATCTTTCCATTTTTCTTTCAAAACGACGGGCTCGCTATTCAAAAGGTATGACCTTGCAAAGATAGAAAGTCCGCCTACATGGTAAAAAGGAAGTGAAGCCAGCCACCTCTTTTTAGAACCAATATTTAAGAATTGATTTACACTGCTAGCGTTGGCAAGCAATGCCCTTTTAGACAAAGCATAAGTTTTTATTTCACCTTGTGAAGTTGTTCCTGAAGAACATATAAAAACATGTCCTGAGAGATCTTGTTCCTTCCATCCTTTTAAAATGTTTTCTTTATTCTCTATGTAGGGGGGAATCAAATAAATATTATCGTTTGATCCAAAAGAATCTATCTCAAATCTTTCCACTCAGATTTCTCCATTTCCTTAATCAACCTATCTACCACCTCTTGATCTCTAATAAAAAAATTACCTTGAGGCTTAAAGGGAAAATCATAATTCTCTACTATCTGAGGCATTAACATGCCATGAATTTCTTTTTCGTTAATATTAAAAAGACTAGACCAAATAGAATGGGTAATAAGCAAACCTATAGGATGTCCCATAGTATGAGTTACAATAACACGTTTAGCTGGGACAAAAACTTCTCTCAAAGGTTTGAAAATCTTTATCTGACAACCCTCTGGTGCAGGCAAAAAATCAAAGGCTATTGCTACATTTTGATAGTAATTGTCCTTACAATCTGGGTAGGGATCTTCAATAAAATCAATCTTCTTCTTTATGTTCAAAGTTAAACCATCAATCCAGTGTTCAAAAACCTTTTGGCTTAATCCAGAATTAAAATCTAATCTTACCTTCCCTTCTTGTCTTTCGATTTGAACTTTAAGCCTATCTAGATCTCCTAAGTATTTTAATTTAACATAGGGTTGCATTGAATTTTCATTAAACCCATGATTAAGAAATCCTCGATTATTATTTTCTTCCCAAACTGTATTCCAACCATTCAAAATGAATTCAGGTATCCGATCTTCGCTTATTTCATTTAGTAAAGAATCTACAGACATGTCTCCAAATTCTTCCCAAGGCATATAGTCGGTAATTCGACCTAGGTGGTTTTTAACGAGCACACCATACTTCTCTTTTAGTGAAAGTCTATTTGCAGAAGGCCTATATTTAAGTTTGTATTTTAGATATTGGACTGCCATAAACTCCCAAGCCAAAATAAAAAAGCAAATAAGACAAGCTGTTTACCTGCCAGTGCCAACGCATCATTGAGCTCCATGGGCTTTTGATAATTCCTAAGAATAAATCTTATTCTATGAGTTAGCCCTGCAATCAAAAGAAGGATTAAATAACTTTCTTTGAGACTAATAACTAAATATAAAGTCAAAATAAAAGGCAGAAATAAAAAACAATCTAAGAGAGCTAAATAAGACTTAGAAGATAGTCTTGTGGCAAGAGTGCGTTTACCTACATCTGCATCACCTTCCCTATCTCTAAAATTGTTTATCCCAATTAAAGTCATACTTAAAAAGCCAACCATCGAAGCTATGAACCAAATATAGATATCCAAATTACCAGCCATTAAATAAAAGCTACCCAGCGTTGCAACCCAACCAAAGAAAATAAAAACAAAAACCTCACCCAGACCTAGGTAGGCCAGTGGAAATGGCCCTCCTGTATAACCGTATGCCAGAAAAGCGCTTATAAGCCCGAGGATGATAAAAATAGGTCCCCCTTTAATAAAGATTGGAACTGCAAATATAAAAGCTAGGGCCATAAAGATATGACCTATTAGCATAATTTTTTTTGGGTCTATATTGAACTGAGCTCCTAGCCTCTGTGGTCCAACTCTTTTCTCGTCAGCGCCTTTTAATTTATCTATGGCATCATTATAAAAATTAGTCGCAACTTGAAGAAATAGGGCAAGCATCAAACAATTTATAATAATCCAATTAAACTGGATACCCTGACTTCTCGCATAACTTAAAGCAACAACAGGTGGTACAATCGCTGCTCCAAGAGTCTTAGGCCTAACTCCTAAAAATAATATTTTTAAGTTCACAAATTATCCTTTTAACTGATCAGAGAGAAGTTTTTTTATCTCAAACTCCTGAAAGAGCACTCTATGTCCACATGAAAACCAATGAACTTTAAAGTCCGAAAGCTCTTTATTTGCATAATCTTTATATTTACTATCATATGTTCCATATCCAAAAATTATTTCTTCACAATATTCTTTCAAATCATCGATTAAATATGGTTGCTGAGATAATCCGTAGTTTTTAAAAAAATCTACCCACTCTATAGGGTTGGAGTTGATCTTGATCGGCTCATCTGCTTTAAAAAGCTCTAGACGGTTCCAAAACTCCTCAAATTCTTGTTTTGATAAAGTCTGAAGCTTTTCTATTATTTTTCTTTCAAAACTTTCACGATCCAACCTCTCTTGAGGGTATTGAAGTCCCATATGACCTGAAAACAAAAAACACGGCCCTACCCTATCTGGAAAAAGAAGTTTAAGCCTAGCTGCAAGCCTTGCACCAAATGAATACCCGATGATAGGAATCTTTTCCTCTCCTAATAGTCTAATGCCCACCTCCTCTATGCTCTCTGAGACGAGAGCTCTAAGATCAGGTGCCATCAATTCAAAATCCTGGCGAAGATAGTTGAAATCATGAGGGGAACCCAAAAAACCGTGTAGGGCCAATAATCTCTTTTTACTCATTGATCCATCTCTTCCAGAATAGATTAGTTTCATCTCTGTCCGGCTTAAGAGTATGAAGTCTTAAATCCCAAAGCTCATCAAACTTATGAGCATGTTCTAAAATTATCCTTTCGTCTGATTCAACTCTTTCAAATATTCTACCCCCAAAATTATTAATAACCACTATTTCTAGATTTGAGGGAAGGCCCCAAAACTGCCGAGTGAAGTCATATATATAAGTAAGATCACCTAAGATTGCATATACCTTATTTTCTGATCCCCGTGCAATTCCAGCAGCAGTCGATACCTGACCATCGATTCCGTTAGCACCTCGTGAAGCAATATATTTTCTGTCTAAGTTTTTACAAAAATCTGCATATCTAATAGGCATACTATTGCCTAGAAAAATAATGGCATCATTTTCTGTCTTATTAATAAAATTATATATAAGACTCATCTCTGAATTTGGGAATTCTTCTAAAAAAGGACTTAAATCAGAATTGATTATATGAGGTCTCGTTTGTTGAGAAAATCGATCTAAATTATCTAACCTCTCCCCTCCGAAACAGCCTGTATAATCTGATTGATAACTAAAAACGGCAATATTTTGATATTTTGAATTGAGAAGTCTCCATAATTTAGTTACGGGAGTTTTTCCAAATTTTATGAGATAATCTACTTGTCCCTTCGAGAATGCCTTTAAAAGATCTTTTTCAAATAAAATACTACCTTGTTTATTTAATCCGCTATGTATTTCATTATAGCTAGATAAGCCAAGTCTTGTGATTTTCTCAAATTCTTCAGAATAACCACCAGATCCCTCAGTAAAAATGGCAACACCATGTTTACTGGCATCAGATAATATCTGTTGGTCTGGCCTTGATTGTTTTTTTTGACCTACCCCCTCCTGATCGACAAACAAATTAAGGTGTAGAGGGTAAGAAACTTGGAGTTTTGCATCTAGTTCATGAGGTTCTCCCTCCCAAAAAGTTCTTACAAATTTTCCAAAAATTTTATCTTGCTCAATTGTCTGAGGTGATCGAGTTCCTCTTAACGCTAAAGGTCTATCGGCAGAAAGAATTATGAGTGGAATATTGCTATAATAGGCTTCTATTATGGCAGGAAAACATTCGGCAACAGCCGTTCCAGAGGTGGTGCAAACAACAACGGGGACCTGAGATATTTTGGCTAAACCTAATGCTTCAAAAGCCAGTGATCTTTCATCAAGTCCAAATACAAGTTCGAATTCTTCTAAATCTTTGAGTAAAGGTGCATTTCGATTGCCGGCTCCAAAAAAAATCTTTTTAACTCCAAGACTTTTTAAAAACTCTTTCATCAGATAAGATCCTCTATTGTCTTTCTCTTAGAGCGTACTTCGTTTAGCTCCAGTTCAGGATCACTCGCCTCGACGATGCCGCACCCTGATTGAATCCAAAGTTTTTTACCTTGCCACTGCAAATTTCTAATCATGACAACGGCCAAAGAAAAGTCCTCGTACTCTATACCAAAAATACCTCCAAATAATCTATCCTCACCATGCAATTGGTAATGTTCAAGGTTTTTTAGATAGGCCATGGCTTTTTCTTCTGGATAACCACAAAGTGCAGCTGTAGGATGAAGTTTTGCAATTAAATTTGAAATTCTAACATCACCGGATAATGCCTTGATCTTTGTTCTAAGGTGTACCAAGGGACCAAATTCTACCGTCTCTGTTTTCGACAATTCTATTTCTCTATATCCGACACTTTGAAGTTTGGATTTTATATCCTTAACCACCAGAGCGTGTTCTTTTTGATCTTTTTCACTTTCTATTAGATTTCTCGCCGAGAATTTATTCTTTATTTCTGCTGTCCCCGCCAAGGCAAGAAATTCGTCTACACCATTATCTCTACGATAGAGTATTTCAGGAGAGCAGCCTAAAACTCCCCCATTCTCTCCCCAAAACCCATAAGTATTTCCCTGTAAACTCCTTAACTTTAAAAGAGTGATAAGGGGATGCCCCTCATATTCATAACCTTTAAAAGTGACAGGGACTATTTTTTCAAAATCACCTGATTTGATAACTTCCACAAGCTCTTTAGCCTCTGTCAGAAACTCCTTATCTATTGATACACTTTGACTAAGTTTAAAATTTTTTAGGCAGAATCTATCAAAATCTATCCAAAACAGCTCTCTATCTACTATAAACACTGTCTTAGGATGGTTCAATATCATCTTTTTTTGGAAAAACTTGGTATGAAAAAACGATAAGGCACTAGAATCAGATTGCCCATAGCCAACCCAAATGGTATTAGTTGCCAAGTCCTCAAGCAGGTAACCTGATTCAAAAAACTGTTCCCAATCCAGTTCATGGAGGGTGTTATATGGTTTAGACATCGCGTGCCACAATAGCTTAAAGGGTTCAAATATACAATAAATGCTGCTAGTATACATGGGATGCAAATGTTTGATTTAAATGAATATATGGCTTCGAAATCACAATTCTTGATGATCGCAGGACCTTGTGCATTAGAGTCCAAAGAACAAGTAGAATCTGTACTTAGTGAATGTGATGACTTAAAAGTTCTTCGTTCGGGGATTTTTAAAATGCGAACGAATCCGGACACCTTCCAGGGACTCGGCGATCAAGGGATTGCGCTCATTAAGGAGCTAAAAGACAAATTCGATTTTAAATTTATTACAGAAATAACAGATCCAAGACAAGTAGGCGTACTTAATGAAGTGGTTGATATCTACCAAGTAGGATCTCGTAATATGTATAATTATGATTTATTGAAGGAACTCAACCTAATGGGTAAACCAGTTCTTTTCAAAAGAGCCTTTTCAGCTACGGTTAAGGAGTGGCTAAATGCTTGTGACTATATGTCTGACTTAGGGGAAGAAAAAATTCTTCTCTGTGAGAGAGGAATACGAACATTTGAAACATCTACCAGAAATACCTTAGATATTAATTCTGTGGTTTATATTAAACAAAATACAAATTTTAAAGTTATAGTAGATCCTTCTCATGCTAGTGGAATTGCATCTATGGTAAGAAAGCTCTCTCACGTCGCGATGGCATCAGGAGCAGATGGACTTCTCATTGAATGTCACCCTAACCCGGTTCAAGCTCTCTCTGACAAAGATCAGCAAATTACTCCAAAGGAGCTCAATCAAATTCGAAAAGAGTTGCAAGAAATGGCACCTTTATTCGATAAGAAGGTTATCTAATGCCTCAAGCTGAACCAATTCGAAATATGTTTAATAATATAGCCGGGTCTTACGACCTGCTAAATGACTTACTATCTCTTGGCATTCATCGCTTATGGAAAAAAAGACTGATCAATGAGTTGAGTCAAACTAACCCCCAATCTATGCTTGATTGTGCTACTGGTACGGGAGATATCGCTCTGTCCTTTCTCAAGGTAAATCCTCACGCCAAAGTCACGGGAATTGATTTCTCAGCAAATATGCTAGAGCTGGCAAAAGAAAAATCCCCTAAGATTCAATGGCGAGTTGAAGATGTGACTAAACTTCCCTTCCAGGAAAATGAATTCGACGTTTGTGCAATCTCTTATGGCATAAGAAATGTAGAGAATAGGGCCCAAGGGTTGAGCGAAATGTCGCGGGTGACTCGTGATAAAATATGCATCTTAGAGTTCGGACAACCAGAAAATCCTATCCTCAAAGCCATCTATTTCACTCTTATGAAATACTTTATCCCACTCATGGGTAAAGTATTCAATAAAGAAGGTGCTTATCAATACTTGATTGATAGTAGTATGAAATTTCCCTCAGGAGAAAAAATGGTGGCAGAGATCAAACAAAATACAAAATTTAATTTTGTAGAATATAAACCAATCATGGGCGGTATTACTTATCTCTATATCGCCTCAAGAAAAGAAAAATAGATGAGCGACTTAGAACTTGATGATTTTTTCTTTGATGAATCTATTTTAAAAGAGGATTTAAAAGGTCTTAGTTTAAAAGGACTTACTGAAGGTAAACATATTCGCTCTCGCCTCCTTCTTTTAACTGGGGATATGATTAAAGCTGCCCACAAAGACCTTATCCCACTGGGTCGTATTGTCGAAATGGTTCATAATGCAACTCTCACCCACGATGACGTGATAGATAACTCACACACGAGAAGAGGACATCCCTCTATTCCGAATTTAATAAATAATAAAAAATCAGTTTTACTGGGTGATTATATGTTAGCTCGAGCCTTGCATGAGCTCAGTGACTATCATAAACCAAAACTTACTCAAGAACTGACTTTCACTTTAAAAGAATTGGTTGAAGGGGAATGGATCCAATACGAGAATACTAATCCCTATAAAATCAGCTTAAAGCTCTATGAAACCCTGGCCAAGAAGAAGACGGGCTCACTTTTTAGATGGGCCTTTGTAGCTCCTCTACATATAAACAGTGAAAATCTTAAGCTTTATAAAGATTTTGAAGAATTTGGAGAGAAACTAGGAGTTATCTTCCAAATGTCAGACGATATCATCGATTTTAATCCTGCCAGCCAAAAGACTTATGGGCTAGATTTTAAAAATAATAATATAAATTTCGTCTTACTTTTTCTGGGAAAAAAACATCCTGATCTTTCCAAAAAGTTTCTTCAAATGGATGATATTGAAGAGCTCAATAATACGGAAAGGGATTATTTAGAGGAGTCTATCGTTTCTGCAAAAGCGGAAATGAAGGTCTATCTCAATAGGTGTAAAGAATTAGCTTTTGAAATTAAAAAGGAGCTAAATCTAGGGGAAAATTCAGCTCCTTTCAATGAATTGTGTACCTTACTCGATCTCATTACAGATCGTGTGTTCTAAATTATTCAATTAATCCTGGGAATCCTACTCCCATACGGTCTTTATATCTAAGGGTATCCGTCGCACGATTTCTGACATAGTTTTGATAGCTTTGAACAACTGAACTATCGTCATTTTCGTGAATGACTAATGCGCGATCACTCTCAATTTGTAGCTCTCTGAACTTTTCAAAATTTCTCCGGCCTCTGATCACATTGACCATTGAATTTCTAGTTAAGGCACCATCACCATTTCCGTTAGGTTTGATCTCTGATCTTACGAAATAATAGCTCTCGCTTTTCCTTCTATTCCTGATAGTATCACTGCAGATATAAAGTCTCTTTGGAGATTGAATGACCCCTCTTGGTGGCTCTCTGTCTGTGAGCCAACTCAACATATGTGAAGTTCTATGTCTTATTGGCAATTCAATTTCCACAGGTTTTCCTGTAATGAATAGACATGTTTTCGTTCTGAGATCAAAGCTCATGTCATATCTAGTATAGGGAAGTCTTAAACCGTCTTGATTGATAATACGTCTCAGATTTCCTAATTGCTCAGAATCTGCATTCATCGTATAGAGATCTCTTCGGTAACCACCTTGAGCGCCATAATCTCCCGCTAAAAACATTCCAAATTTTCCAGCTTCCACTCCTGCCCCAACATGCCAACCATGTTGAAAATACTCTGATTCACGAATTCCTGTTTGAGCAAAAAATGTTTGCCCTCTTGAGATGAAGTAAGCTTGAGACCTAGAAATTGAGTTTGTATTATCAACTCTGTCATTGCGAACATTGCCAAGGACTCGTACAACATGCTCAAGTCTATCTAGAGATAAGTAAGCTCCTGGATTCTTTTTACACTCCTCATAATGCATACCTACGGTCACGAATTCTACCGGAGGATTGTATCCCATTGAGGCACCTGCGTAAGTAACTGTTTCAACAGTTCTTTCGTTTTTATTAAACATCACCTTACAAATATCGCTTGATAATGTAGAGTTAACAGGAATACTCGCCTCCAAAATCATTTGATCTAAAGACGCAGCAGATGACCTCGCATTAGTTAATCGTTTAAAAGAATTTTGAGTGCTCCAGTATTGTACCTGTGACCTTACTTCTCCAAGTCTAAAATTTCGATGATCAAATGCTGGAACCATAGGAGTAATTTTTCTTAGCTCGCCAACAAAAATATTTAAAAAATTAGTCGTGGTATCAATATTTTCAAGTTTTCTTCGTACATTTGAGATGCGGCTTATAAGGTCTTGCGCAATATCTAAATTTCCAGTAGTAAGCCTCATAAAATTGGCTTCCGAGGTTTCTACTCTTCCTGAACCCTGATATCCAGTAAAGTGACCCACAAAATAACCCGGTCTAAGCTCTGAATCCCTTTCAGTTGAGCGCATTTCTATAAGAACTACATTTTTTCCACTATAAAGTGGGTAATCAGTAAATAGCAGAGGAAAATCTATATCAACATCCACCATGCCGTTTTGAACTCTTGCTTCGCTTTCACCAGCTGTTAAAGTGTGAAACTGACTTAAGTCCACATCCTGAGTTCCATCAAAATCAGTACTGCTATTTGGGCTTAAAAGTAAAAACCGAATATTATAAGTTCCATTTACTATAGGAGGATAACTTGCTGTATCTCCTCCGGTAAAATCATGGTCCATTTTAAGTTTCGGTCTAAATCTAAGGTTGATTTGTTTATTGAATTTTAAATCAAGACTTTTATTAACACTAAAGCTACTAGGAATATCTCCATCGATTCTATAATTAAAACCAGAAATATAAATCTCTGTATTATTCTCACTACTTGATTCTGGAGGTGTGGCCACGTTTGAATCAATTCCAAAATCTGAAGTGGATATCCATGGGTTAACATAGACAACTCTTTCTTTAGTTACATCAACGTAAGGTGCATCTTCTGAAGAGATCCGTAAAAGATAAGGTTTCCATCTTCTTTGATTGTATCTTCTAAAATCAAAACTAGTTCGAAACACGAGATTACCAGTACCTGTTTGAGTCGAAATTCTATCATCAAAAACTGTCTGATTCGTTTCTTGATCAATAAGCGTCAATTGAAAATTATGATTTCTAATAGGCTCATGAACTACTGGGGAAACCATGGGAACCGTAAACTCGGCTTCTACTGTAGAGTGAGAGCTTGTTGAAGATAAATTATTTCCAGTTTCACTCTTTCTATCAATTCTCACTGTCTCTATAATAAACCCAAAATTATCTGGATTTTCATCTACGGCATTATCATTGTTTTTCAACGCAAGAAGTAGCGATAAAGGAACTCCGGTATCGTTGCTGAGCTCTCTAGAAATAGTTCCATCGAGAACACCCAATTCAATCAAACCTTCATCGTACCCGAGATCTCTACTTGGATCTGCTGAAGTGATCTTAACTCCAAGCTCAATTTCATCTTGCGGATTAACCCCAGCTGTAAGATTAAAATCTACTTCTGTTCTAATTTGACCATCTCTTCCTACTCTAACTGTTCTCGAGCTATCTGCGAGCACAGTGCGCTCTCCAGAACCACTTCTTGCCACCATTAAGAACTGCATATTGAATGTTCCACCTGTAAGAGGCTCTTTTAAAAGCCCACCATCAAGACCATGTCTTAAAAGTTCAGGATTTGTGGTAATTTCTAAAGTTAGGGATGTTTGAGTCGCACTAAATATTTTCTCTTTGACCACAATATTATAGTTTCGAGTTTCAATATGATTATCAAGGTCTGAAACGATCGCAGCATCCGCAAGGCTAACCACTCTTTGGTAGCGGCTAAAATTTAAATCCGATGCTTGTCTAAGCCATGGGTTTAAAGCAACAGAATATGTTCTTCGTCCCTTGAAATTGTCTTTTCCTTCCATGACTCCACTAATTTCAATATAAGCTTCATTAGCAAGATAATTATAATTAAATTCTTCTGACCAACTAATACATCCGTTTGTGTTTGACCTTGAAGTTGAAGTAGCATTTTGTGAGATGATCTCAAAATTCTCTCCCACAATAGGTTGCTGATATTGCGAATCTTGTACACAAGTTCTTAAACTTACTAAAGCCTTGTCCTTTAGATCAGGCCAATTCGGATCACTCGGTCTAGTATCGAAGGCCACTACTTGAACTTGGTCAAAGGCAAAAGCAGCATTATCATTGCTCCTGTTGATATCTTTGACATCTGACTCACCACAGGCCAATAAAACTAACACTAATAATAGATAAGTTAATGATTTCATTTTCCACCGTTATAAAAATTAAAGTACACGGTGCTATAAGCTGCAAAAACGATTCCAATAATCTTCGAACATAGCTTATTGAAACTGCATGAAGAAAAAATTAAGAAGTGTCATGATGACTGTCAATGTTTTAGACAGTTGTTTAAATTTTAGACAGACAAGCTTTTAAAGATCGTACTTTAAGGACCAGTTAAAAGTCACTATGTCGGTTTCGAATTGGATAGCATTATCCTCAATTGGTTCAAAATGATAGTATTTTAAATTGAATTGATCGACCTTAGTCTCTCTAAAAATACCAATCGCCTGCCCTTCAATATTATTATGCCCATAATACTTACTATTATAAAAGCCAGGACTGGTATCAGACTCATTTTTAAAAGCTTCACCTTCAATACCTAGGGATTTATAAAAAAATCTTCCCCCTGCACGGTAGCCCTCATTACGCTCTTCCGGTGCATCTTCATTAAATATATACTGTCCATAAACTCCGAGAGCAAAAGCACCTAAAGGTAGTTTTGAATCTACCATGACGTTAACGCCATTAAATGCATACAGAAATCTTTCAGCCTCACCCCCTGCTTGATTTGTAGAGTTACCAAATTGTCTAGAGTCTACAGCGATATTAGGAGCTAAGTCTTGATACGAAAATCTAGAGGCTTCTAATTTTAAATAATCCTTATATTTAAGACCAAGAGTATGAACAAATAAGGCGGGAGTACCATTTTCTAATGTCCCTACTCGCCTAGCTAATCTATTATTATTAGGTATGGCCTGCAAAGATTTTACATAAATTATTCCTAAATCAAGGATTTGCTGAGCACCAACGACAGGTGCACTCGTCATAAGTAGTGGTGAATTATATTCTCTCGGAGAGAGAGCGCCAATTTTTAGAATAATAAAATCAAAAGGCTCATATTTAATCCCACCAGAGTTTAAGACAACTGTTTCTAAGGGAGCAAATTCAGTTTGGCTAGCGACGACCTCATTTGATCCTGTCTCTAAAATAGCAGAGGCTGAAAAAAACATTGAAATATCGTTAGTAACTTCATCTTCCGCATCGATTCTAAAACGGTAACCGAATAGTCTAGAGTCAATATCCTGACCTTCTACATAATCAAAATGAATACCAGATCTAATATTTAAAACTTCTAGATCAAGTGGAGTCGCAAAAACGGACGAGCATACTAAGAGCGCAAATAGGATTTTTATCATAAGACAATTATAGTCTTATCTAAAAACCAACTCAATGGATATTTCTTGCTCTCCAAGTCCATCTACTATTTCGCTATACTCATGACCTTCAATACCGCTAAGACTTATATGAGCTTTGGAGTAATAATATTGTTTTTCTGAAAGATAGCTATTTTTAAAATAATCAAAATAAGCTCTTAGATATTTTTCGCGATCTCTATCACTCATATTTCTGAGCACATTACTCAAGAGATTAGAGCGATTAAAGACTCTCCTACTAACCCTTGCTCTTCTAAGCCAAGAACCTCGCTGAACGACAACTGAATCTAATACATATTCAAACCTAATGGATCGCCTCAGAGGATTTTCCATGAACCCATGGAGGACTCTTCGTGTATTATTTAGAATACAAAAATTATGATTTCCACCAGTATAAACGATTGTCTGATCAGGGTTAGGTACTAAGAATTTATTATGTCCTGCTTGAGAGAGGCGAATATCAACTCCAAGCGGGAATTCTAAATCTGGAGCACCAAAACTTGCATCATAACTCATAACGGGATTTTCCGTTTGAAGAAGTGTATTAAAATTAGCATTTCTTGCGGCAGTTAGATTACTTATATCATCGTCAATTAAGACTAGATTTTGTCTTCCGGGAATATTCAGTTCTCTTTGCATACCAGCTAAGCTCTCTCCATCAACATCATATCCTGGATGGGGATGCATATTGATGTGAATTTCTGGTTGGCTAATTAAGTATTGTTTTTCACGTCCTAATTCTAAAAAGCATGAAAGTTGATCTAATTTGTAGTCTCTAGCAATTTCTGCTTGAGTCGGATCCATATGAGATAGATCGATATTAATATTATCTAATCCTCCAAGATAAGCCGGAATCTCGACTCCATTTACTTGGAATTCGAGTCTTCCTTTAGTTCCCCCTTCGCTTGCAACAATAGAGACTAAACCTTCCCCGATACGAAACTGACTGCCAGCAAACAGACCGGGAACAAATTGTTGGCCTATAACTTCAACCTCTGGAGTGTCTAGCCAGTATTTATATTCACAATGAATCACTGCTAATTTTGCAGCTTTTTGATGAGTGGCTCTGAAAAGTTCCTGGTTAATCTCAACAAGAGATTTACCTTCAGCAGCTGATATATTAAGGGTGATACCAAAAAAGAGTATGAGAGGCTTTATTTTCATCCAGGGAATTTACTCTAGTTCGATCCGCACAACAATGCATCGCGTCTTTTTTACACTGTAACGCTAAGTCGCTAATAATATTGATATTTTTTGGAGTTATTCAATCGCCATTAATAATGTTCGTCGCAAGGGTTCCGCCGCCCCCCAAAGAAGCTGGTCTCCAATACTAAAAGCATTTAAAAATTGATCGCCTAAAGTCATTTTTCGAACTCTGCCTACGGGGATTTTCAACGTACCACTTACATGGGCCGGAGTGAGCTTTGAGAGAGTCGTCTCTTTTTCATTTTCAACAAACTCTACCCACTCATTACCTTCTCGAATCAAAGATTCAATAGTTTCAATATCTACTGATTTTTTTAATTTGATCGTAAAAGCTTGTGAGTGACAACGAAGTGCACCTACTCTTACACAAGTTCCATCAATGGGAATCGTTTTATCGGTCCCCAGAATCTTGTTCGCTTCGACTTGTGCTTTCCATTCTTCACGAGATTGTCCACTCTCCACCTTTGTATCAATCCAAGGAAGAAGCGATAAGGCCAGTGGATAGCCAAAATTATTTTGTGGAAATGCAGAAGAATTGATTTTAGCTTGAATTTCTTTTTCCACTAAAAGGGCAGCCGCATTTTTATTATTGTCATATTCATTTGAAATAAACTGCATTTGATCAAGGAGCTCTAACATATTCTTGGCCCCAGCCCCACTAGCTGCCTGATAAGTCATACTGCTCATCCACTCAATAAGTCCTTCCTTAAAAAGTCCGCTAAGACCCATCAGCATAAGACTAACAGTACAATTACCTCCGATAAAATCTTTGATACCGGAGTTTAGTCCTTTTTCAATTTGATCTCTGTTGAGAGGATCTAAAACAATTATCGCCTCTTCATCCATTCTCTTTGCCGAAGCAGCGTCTATCCAGATTCCCTTCCAGCCTGCATTTCTAAGCTTGGGATGAATGGCCTTAGTATAATCTCCACCTTGGCAAGTGATGATAAAATCCATCTCACTTAATTCTTCAAGACTCTCTGAATCAAGTACTGTCTCGTGAGTATTTTCGATATCAGGTGCTTTTTCGCCCTTAAGTGAAGTAGAAAAAAGATAAGATTTAAATTTTTTATGATCCCCTTCAATTTTGAAACGGTCCATTAATACTGAACCAACCATTCCTCTCCAGCCAACAATTCCTACTTTTTTCATATAAAAAACTCCTGTTGCCAGCATTTTCTCGCAAAATTCTTAATTGTAAACTTGATTTTCAATCGTTGCATGCTATAGACTGAAAGAACTTAAAGAGGTGCATTGCCCAGTAAGTAAGTGGAGATCCCAAATCGATGAAACTTACCTAGGGGGTGGATGCCGAAATCGTGATGGTGGGAAAGTCGCGGTTGGTGAGAGAGGTTGAACCCTCCTTGCTGTCATGAGCTAATAATACCTCATGGAGAGCTTTAGGACCTTGTTTTTCCTCCCAAAACTTTGTCTTATCGCTCCTCCAAAAGGTATAATTTGGCCAGAAAATCTATGCCCAATAGCGAGGAAAAAATGATTGTTGTATCAAAATTTGGTGGCAGTTCTATGAAAGATCATGAGGCCATGCTTAGATCTGCTCAGATTTCAAAAAAACAAAACTCTACTATCACACTAGTTTCAGCGACCTATGGAACCACAGATCAATTACATGAATTGGTTGAGTTATCAGTTGGTGGCAAATGGAATGAGTGCGAAAAAAAGCTTTTCACTATAAGAGAGAGACATTTTGATATTCTTCAAAACCTAACAGGTGATCAACTTGTAGGCGAAAGATTAAGAGAGCTTTTCAATAACCTTGAAACTCTCACCAGAGGAATTTTTCTCCTGGGTGAGTGCTCTGAAAAAGCTAAGGATAGAATGGTTTCATTTGGTGAAAGACTTTCTTCTCTTTTATATGCAGAAGCCTTAAAGATGACCTGGCCTGAAAAAAGCGTTGAACATTTTGATAGTCGAAGAATTTTAAAAACCAATTCTCAATATGGAAAAGCTAAGCCACAGCTTAGTAAAATAAGAACTCAATGTGAGGCTTTTTTCAAATTAGACGGCTCCATCGCTTATGTAGGGCAAGGCTATATTGGATCAGACGATGATGACTTTACGACAACATTAGGTCGTGGTGGATCAGACTACTCAGCAGCCCTATTTGCTGAAGGTGTAAAGGCAGATGTTTTAGAGATTTGGACTGATGTCGCAGGTATTGCAACCACTGACCCCAGAATTGTAAACCAAGCTAGACCTATTAATGAAATTTCTTATGATGAAGCTGGCGAGATGGCACAATATGGAGCAAAGATTCTTCACTCCTCAACCCTTGTTCCAGCAATGCGAGAAAAAATTCCCGTTTTTGTTGGCTCAAGTTATGCTGCTGAAGAGAGAGGAACATGGATTCGCGAATCAGTAACTGAGAAACCATTAATTCGCGCCATTGCAAAAAGATCGAATCAGGCCCTTCTCACAATTAGAACGCCTAAAATGATGAACTCTTTTGGTTTTATGGGACGTATCTTTGATATTTTCACTGAAAATGAAATCTCAGTAGATTGTGTATCAACCTCTGAGATTTCTGTTGCTATCTCCACTGATGAAATCAATTTAAAAAACACTCGTCTTATTGAGCAGCTCTCCAAACTTGGTGAAGTCAATTCAGAAGCTGGTTTCTCACTAGTTTCAATTATTGGAAATGAAATGCTTCACCAACCAGGACTAGGGAAAAGAATTTTTTCTGCCATTGAAGATGTAAACGTACGGCTCGTATGTCTTGGAGCTTCGGCATTTAATTTCAATTTACTAGTCTCAAATGACCAGGCAGACGAGACGATAAAAAAACTCCATGGGGAGTTTATCTCATGAAAGTAGCTCTCATAGGTGCAGGAAAGACAGGAGGAAAGGTCGCCGAACTTCACTCTGACACTATCGCCTTTGATGAAAAGAATCCTCCCACACTTGAAGCCTTAAAATCTTGTGATGTCGTGATCAGCTTTCTACCAGGCCCTGCTTTTCTTAATTATATTGATCTTTTAATAGAGTCAAAACTTCCTGTTGTGACGGGTTCTACTGGTTTTGATTGGCCAATTGATATTCAAAAAAGGCTTAAAACCGCAAACGTAAAGTGGATAAACGCGCATAATTTTTCACTAGGTATGAATATCGCAAAATCGATGATCGAATACCTAGGAAAAGCACAAGAGCTCTTTGATGATATTGAATTTAAGATTCACGATATCCATCATGTGCATAAAAAAGATGCTCCTTCAGGAACCGCTCTTTCATGGCAGGATTGGCTAGGACAAAAAGCAGAAATTACTGCTGAACGAACAGGAGAAGTGGTCGGTTATCACCATGTGGAAATGATCACACCCGTTGAAAAAATAAAACTTACCCATGAAGCCCTTGATCGAGGCATTTTTGCCCAAGGCGCCTTGTGGGCCGCAAATAAAATATTAACCGACAACTCAATTGAAATGGGCCTGACCCATTTTAGTGATGTGGTCAAAAAACATTTAAATATATAGAGGTATTTATGAAATTGAATGATTATTCACTATGGACAGCTTTAATCACTCCCCTAACACCAGGTCATCAAGTTGACTATAATTCACTAGAGAAAATTATTCGTGAGCAAGAGTCTGCTGGAAATGGACTTCTTGTTTTAGGCTCAACCGGAGAAGCACTTAACCTAGACCTTGAAACAAGAAAAGCTATCGTAGACTTCACCATTGAGCTTAAACCAAAAACACCTATTATGGTGGGTGTTGGTGGACATAATCTTGCCGCTCAAAAAGCTTGGACTGCATGGCTGGAGACGAGAAATATCGATGCTTACTTAATGGTCACTCCTATTTATGCTAAGCCTGGTGATCAAGGACAATATGAATGGTTTAAAACACTAATGGACGGAGTGAGTAGACCTGTCATGCTTTATAATGTTCCAGGAAGAGCTGGAAAAGATCTCAGCTATGAAGCCGTTAGAAAGCTTAATACCCATCCAAATTTTTGGGCGATAAAAGAGGCCAGTGGCAGTTCCAAAATAATGGCGGAATATTTATGTGCCGCAAATGGTGGACGAGTTTATTGTGGAGATGACGGACTTCTTCCAGAGTTTGTCCAAGCAGGTGCTGTGGGACTTGTCTCTGTAGCAGGGAATACATGGCCCTCTGAGACGAATCTTTACGTAAAGCAGTGCTTGAGTGGAAGTTTTGATGCAAAAGAGCTATGGACCAGTGCGGCTAATTCCTTATTTGTGGCCAGCAACCCAGTTCCCGCCAAAGCGCTTCTTGCCAGCGAAGGACGGATCAATCACAATACTATGATGCCACCATTGAGCAGTCTTGATCTGCGTGATTTAGGTGTCGTTGTGAATAGTACAACGAGAGTCCGAGAGTGGTTCAAATCTCAAAAATAAGAGGAAGCTAACATGAACTGGGAAGATGTTTTAAACAAATTAGAAACTGGTGAACTAAGATCAGCCAATAAAGTTAATGGTAAATGGGTCGCCAATACTGAAGTTAAAGAAGCCATCCTTGCGGCTTTTAAAGCTGGAGAACTAAAAGAGTTTTCTGAAACAGGCCATCAAGGTTTTGTTGATAAGCATAATCTTGCAGCAAGAATGTTTACCCCACAAGATAAGGTTCGAATGGTTCCAGGTGGATCGTCAGTTAGAAGAGGAAGCTGTGTTAAGCCTGGAGTTATTATTATGCCTCCTGCTTATGTCAATGTTGGTGCCTTTGTAGATGAAGGATCAATGGTCGATTCACATGCCTTAGTTGGTTCTTGTGCGCAAATTGGAAGAAATGTTCATCTCTCTGCTGCTGTTCAAATTGGTGGAGTGCTTGAGCCTATTGGTCTTGCCCCTGTTGTCATTGAAGACAATTGCTTTATTGGAGCTGGTGCTTCGATTGTTGAAGGTATTCAAGTTTTATCAGGTGCCGTAGTAGCACCCGGAGTTATTCTTTCAAAAGGGACTCCTATATACGATGCTGTTAATGAAACACTTATCACAGATGGCATTATTCCAGAAAATGCCGTGGTCGTGCCCGGTAGCCGTCCAGTAAGTTCGAAACTTCCCTGGGCCAAGGAACAAGGTTTAAGTCTTAATTGTGCCATTATAGTGAAGTATAGAGACTCAAAAACAGATGATTCATTGAAACTTGAAGACTTTTTAAGATAATTAAAAGGAATCCATGAAACAGAGACTCGGAGACGAAGCTTATCAACGCCTTTTAAGTGTAATTGAACGCTTTGATGCCCCATTCTTTTTTTATGATCTGGATGCATTGAAAGCGCATCTACAATATATGGCAGAAGGACTCGAACCCGACATCACTCTTTGGTATGCGTGCAAAGCAAACCCTATGAGTGCTATCTTAAAGGTTCTAAGAAATTTAGGCTTTGGAATTGATGTGGCCTCTGAAGGAGAACTTCATCAAGTTTTAAATACAGGAATCAAAGGCAATCATATTATTGCCACGGGACCTGGAAAATCCAAAGACTATCTCAAGCATTTAGTAAAAAGTGGTGTTGGCACCATAGTTCTTGAAAGTTTAAACCAAGCTTATTGGTTAGATGAAGTCTGCTCAGAGCTTGGAAAAAGTGTCGATGCACTTCTTCGCGTTCAACTAAGTTGGGACAAGGGTAAAAGTGTTCTCGGTGGTGATGCCATCACTCCTTTTGGAATTGATTCTGAGCAATGGATAAGGCTAGATCAAAGTCGTACTAAAAATATTAATATTAAAGGCTTTCACGCCTTTCAATGGGGAAATATCCATGAAGTCTCCAAGCTTGAGAATATATGGTCAGCTACTACTGAGCGCTGCTTAGAACTTTCTAATAAGCTTAATATTGATTGTGAAATACTTGATCTTGGTGGAGGACTGGGAATTCATTATGATCTCTCTGATAAGAGAATTGATTTTAAAGAGGTTCAGCTAGCTCTTACAAAAATTAAAAAGAAATACAGACTTAAAAAAATCTGGATGGAGCTAGGTCGCTACTCGGTTGGAGAAAGTGGTTATTATTTAAATAAAATCATCGATATAAAAGAAGTTCGAGGAAGAAATATTCTGGTTTGCGAAGGTGGAATAAATCATATCGCTAGACCGGCACTAGTTGGAGAACATTTTCCGGTTTCTGCTTTAAATAAAACGACCAACTCCGAAAAAACTTTTCATATTCATGGACCTCTTTGCACAGCGCTGGATTACCTGGGAGAATTTAACCTTCCCTCAAATGTCCAAATTGGAGATTGGATCGTTCATCACAAAGTGGGAGCCTACGGTTTTACTGAGAGTATGCCCTATTTTCTTTGCCACAAACTTCCTGGAGAGGTGATCTCTTATAATGGAGATCTCATGATCCCGCGTCCTCCCAAGACTTCCTACGACTGGATGATTTAGATGAATTGGACTATTGAAGAATTTCCGATAAAAGAGCTTGCCACTGGTGAGACCTTAAAATTAAAGACATATACTGTAAAAGGCAGTGAGGGTCCCCATATTCATATACAGGCATCTGTGCATGGAGCAGAGTTACAAGGTAATGCCGTTATTTTACAATTGATGGATCTGATAAACCAGACTCAAATAAGGGGAAGCATTACCTTTATCCCTCTAGCCAATCCCTATGCGACCAATAATAAACACGGAACCTATACTTATGGGAGGTATAATCCCGTAACAGGTCATAATTGGAATAGAAATTTTGTCGATATTATTAATGTCTCCAAGTTTGATTTAATAGGATTCGTAGAAAATAATATACATTTGCCTTGGCATGAGCTGAAAATAGTCTACAAATCTGAGCTTGATCAAATTTTTAGAAATTATTTTGATAAGCTTATTGAAACACGAGCGCTTTCAGAAAATAACAAACTTAACCTTATGCTTCAGCATCTGGCATCAAAGGCCGACGGCATTCTAGATCTCCATACCGGTCCGACCGCGACTCGATACCTCTATGCCGCAGAATATGAAGCAGAAGTGTCACATTATCTAAAATTCAAATACAATCTCATTATCCCCAATGAATACGCAGGATCAATGGATGAGTCAGCCTTTATGCCTTGGGTACATTTAATGAACAAATTAAAAGCTCAAGGAAGAGAGATTATTCCAGATATTGAGTCTTTTACTTTGGAGTTTGGTTCTGAAGAAACTTTTCGTATGGACGAAGCAGCGAAGGACGTTGAAAGTATCGTTAATTATCTTCGCTATAAAGGTGTACTTGAGGGTATGCCCGATAAAATTGATTCTCATAGCTGTCTTTTAGAAAATTATAAAACTATTTTCTCTCCTAAGGGCGGACTGGTAGATTATCACTTTGAACCAGGACAAAAATTTAACAAAGGCGATACACTCGCTAGCTTTTATAATTTAAAAAATATCGATCCAAATGATCCCATAGAGAGCTCTAGGTCTGCTGTTAAAGCAGAACAAGACGGAATTATCATTAATCGATGTCCTTCAAGTTCTGTGCACCAAGGAATGGAGCTTTACCAAGTCATGACTAAACTATCGGAGCATAAAGTTTGATTTCTCAAAGGGCCAGGCAACTAGCGGGAAACCCCTCAGCAATTGTCAGAGGACACCTTGCCTGTCTTGAAAATCCTTATTCTTTAGAGAACCCTAAAGGTTTTGTTAATTTTGGAATCGCTGAAAATCACATGATGAATGATCTCCTTCTTCCAGCACTCTCTAAATCAGTTTTGCCAAATGAAGAGCATATTCAATACTGCGACCTAAGGGGACTAGAGTCTACACGTAATTTAATGACCAATTTTTTCAAAGAGTACTTGGGAATTCCTCATATGGACCCCGAAAAGCTAATCATTAACAGTGGAGTCTCTTCTCTTTGTGAAAGTCTAAGTTTTAGTCTTTTTGATGAAGGAGACCAAATTCTCATTCCCGCACCATACTATACGGGCTTCGAACATGATTTCACGAAAAGATTTAAATGCGAATTTATCCCCGTCCAATTAGATCCTCAAAAAAACTTTCGACATGAAATCACTCCCTTTAAAGAAGCATTCAAAGCCTATCGAAATATTAAAGGAATACTCCTCACACACCCTCACAACCCTACCGGTGAAATATTGGATGAAACATTTCAAGATGAGATTATAGCCTTTTCAAAAGAATATGATCTCCACCTTATTTGTGATGAAATTTATGCTCTCTCACAACACAACAAGGTGAAACATCAATCGCTTTATCAAAGGGCGAGAAAAGCGGGAGCAAATGCCCATTTTCTCTATGGGATGGCGAAAGACTTTTGTCTTGCTGGATTTAAGCTAGGATTTTTCTATAGTGACTTTGAAGAAGTATCACAAGCTGTCAGTGCTTCAAGCTATTTCTACCCAGTAGCAAGTATTACACAACTGCACTTAGAAAATCTTATTTCTGATAAAAATTTTCTTAATAGTTATTTAAGGTCTAATAGTGAACGCTTAACATCAGCAAGAAATCACCTTTTAACTGAGCTTAGCGAGTTTAGTTTTATTTTTGACGAAGCTGCCATGTTCATGCTTTTAGATTTAAACTATAAATGCCAAGACTTAGAAGATGAGCCCAAACTTTTCAATATGCTTATGCAGAAGTACGGAGTTAATATAACACCGGGACTTGAACAAGGACTCAACACACCAGGATATTTTCGTGTTTGCTATGCTCGAGATAAATCACAGCGAGATGAATTTATACTAAGAATGAAAAAGGCTAAAGAGCAAGGCGACTTATGACTCAAAAAATTCAATATAACGAAAAATTCATAAGAGAGATGCCAAAGTCTGATCTTCATTTACATTTGGATGGTAGTTTGCGACTTAAAACTCTCATTGAGATGGCCAAAAAAGATGGTGTTGAATTACCAAGCTATACGCCTGAGGGTTTACAAAAAGAAGTGTTTAAACCGACTTATAATAATCTTGGCGAGTATCTTCGTGGTTTTCAATATACCTGTAATGTATTAAGAAATTTAGAAAATATTGAACGTGCCAGTTATGAGCTTGCAATTGACAACCAAAAAGAAGGTGTCAATTATATAGAAGTCCGATTTGCGCCTCAGCTTTTAGTGGATTTAGATAAAAATCTTGATTTTGAATCCATCCTAACTGCCGCCTACAAGGGATTAGAACGAGCGAAAAAAGAATATAACAACGGGACTGAAGTGAAAGACAAGGGAAAGCCTGAATTTCATTATGGAATTATCTCTTGTGCCATGAGAATGTTTGGCCCAAAAGGCTTCTCACCATATTATTCCAATCTCTATCAGATGATGAGCTTTTCTAGGCCAGGTCAAATTATTCGATTTGCCGCTATGGAAATGGTGAGGGCCTGCGTAAAACTTCGTGATGAAAAAGGTCTTCCCATTGTTGGGATTGATCTTGCAGGACAAGAGGAAGGGTATCCGGCAGGTAAATTTTCTGAAGCCTATGCTTATGCCCATAAAAACTTTATGCACAAAACAGTACACGCTGGAGAAGCCTATGGTGCTGAAAGTATTTTTGAAGCAATTACTGAGTGCTATGCCGACCGAATTGGACATGGCTATTCCTTATTTATGCCCGAGCGTATTAAAGATCCAAATATTCAAGATAAAGAGGACTATATTAAAAATCTCGCCTCTTTTATAGCTGACAAAAGAACAGTCATTGAGGTTTGTTTAACCTCTAATATGCAAACTAATCCTGAGCTATCAAAAATAACCGAACACAAATTTAAGAATATGCTTGATAATAGAATGGCAACTACTATATGTACGGATAATAGACTTGTATCTAATACCACTGTCACCAAAGAGTATCAACTTGCCTTAGATAATTTTGATATTCCCCTAAAACGTCTCAAGGATATAGTAGCCTACGGCTTTAAGAAGAGTTTCTTTCCCGGAAGTTATGTTGAAAAACGAGCCTATGCTAAATTAAACATGCAGTATTTTGATAAGATTGTAGAAGAAAATCTCAATCAATAATTTTTACGAGAACATATGGCTGGACGATAAGAAAATGGGCAAACTTTCTAAATGGCTCTTTTTCAAACTCACTTGTTTCTTCGAGTTTATAAAAATCTTTGTTATCAAGCCAGATTTTAACCTGAGAAACATTATCCTCTGCTAAAGCCATAGCCACAGTAACCAGTTCAAGACTCTCTCCCACTATGAAAACTGCACCTCTTTCATGATGAGGCTTAAGCATATCCCAATCACATTTTTCAATCTCTGACTCAAATTTCTCTTTTAAACTCATAGCTAATTTTTAACAAAAGTTTTATTATTTGGAAATGGAACCCTTTAAAAATATTTATAACAAAAAATCTATTGCTTTCATTGCAGATTCTATAAAAAGGCAATGTCCCTCTTTTCAAGACAAAAAATTTAAAAAATATGTTTTAAAGGATTTGGAGAAGCTTGAACTTAAACAAAGAGTGAACCTCATCGCTGAGGCCCTTCATGAGACTATGCCTTACGATTATAAAAAGAATATCGAGAAACTCATAAAAACTCTCCCCTCCCCACAAGAGCACCTCGACCATGAGTGGCAGGGTGAACTAAAAAGTATGAGCGGCTTTTTAATTTGGCCTTATTGCACTTATGTGGAAAAGTATGGACTAGAAGAGTTTGAAACATCCCTTGAAGCCATGCTTGAATTCACACAAAGATTCTCTGCAGAATTTGTTATCAGGCATTTCATCAACAAGTATGAGTCTAAAATGTTTGACCACCTAAAAACTTGGAAAAAACACCCTAATCACCACGTAAGAAGACTCGTAAGCGAGGGGACTAGACCTAGACTCCCTTGGGGTATCTCTGTTCCCTACCTAAAAGAAAATCTCTCTAGAAATATTCAATTAATAAAAAGCTTAAGAAAAGACCCAAGTTTGTACGTGAGAAGAAGTGTAGCAAATCATTTAAATGATATATCACATATGGACCCTGAGCTCTTCTTTGAAACTATCGAATCTTTCGGTACAACTCCTGAAGAAAATTATATAAAAAGGCATTCTAGTAGAACGATGTTAAAAAAAGCTCATCCTCGAGCCCTTAAGCTTCACGGCTACTTCCCTGTGAGTCGGCCAAAGATATCATTTAAATTATCCGAATCCAAAATAAAAGAGGGCGATTCCCTCCCGATAAAAGTTAAAGTCCAGGTTGAAAAAAAACAAAACCTCCTTCTTGAATATATTATTTATTATAAAAAAGCTAATAACGATTATTCTGAAAAGGTCTTTAGACTAAGAGACGTCAAGGATCAAAATATCTTAGAATTTGAAAAAAATATTTCTTTTAAGAAAGTCTCTACAAGAAAACACTATCCAGGGATCCACTACATCCAACTCCAACTTAATGGAGTAAGATTTCCTAAAAAGAAATTTGAACTTTTAATTTAATACTTATGTGGAATGTATTGAATATCATGTATTGGATAGCCTGATGCTTTAATTTTATCGAGCATTAAGTCTACTTTTTCCCGAGAGATATCATACTCTCTACTCATCACCCATAAGTATTTCCCACTGGGTACCCCCACTGCAGTCCATGAATAGTCGTCCGCAAGAGCTAACACCAAAAAATCAAAACTTAAAGGCCAAAACGGAGAAACTTTCCAGTGAGCATTAGTATCATGGTTATATACTGAGCCTTTTTGCTTTACTTCTTTTTTAGGTCCTTGAAAATCTCCTTTACGATAGGTGAAAGTGATCACTATTTGATCTTCTTTTATGGAGTAGTTTTCGATACCATTATGAACTTCTGATTCAAAAATCGTTGGTCTAGCGGCTACCACATACCAATCACCTTTGTATTTTTCTAAGTCTACATAATTTACGGAACTATCAAATTTCATCGAAGAACAACCTACTATAGAACTAATTAAAAAGATCTTTAAAATTTTCATAACCCTCTTTTTCTAGCTTTTCTACCGGAATAAATCTTAGAGAGGCTGAATTGATACAATATCTTAAACCTGTGGGTTCAGGTCCATCTTTAAATACATGCCCCAAGTGACTATCACCAAATCTAGAGCGGACTTCAATTCTCTCACTAAAAAGTTTAGTATCATTCAGTTCAATTATATTGTTTGAGACAAGAGGCTTAGTAAAAGAGGGCCACCCAGTGCCTGATTTATATTTATCTTTAGAGCTAAATAATGGTTCACCGCTAACCACATCCACATAGATTCCTGCTTGTTTATTATCCCAATATTCATTTTTAAAAGGAGGTTCAGTTCCTTCATTCTGAGTCACTTCAAGCTGTATTTCACTTAATTTATTTTTGAAGTTATTTGGCTTTTGATAATCACTTTGCCAATTCAATGTTTCGTCTTTCTTCCAATGTTTTTCTATAAAATCATCTCGTCCTGAAGCAGCACGGTAATACTTATACTTTGTTTTGGTTACGAGGTTTTTTTTATAATAATCTTGATGGTAATCTTCAGCAGGATAAAAACTTTTAAAATCGATAATTTTGGTTTCTATCTTTTTAAATTTTCCAGACAATTTTAAAAGGTCTAACGACTTTAAAGCTATTTTTCGCTGTGTTTTATTATGAGTAAAAATAGCAGAGCTATATTGAAACCCTTTATCGACAAATTGCCCATTCCCATCTGTTGGGTCGATATTCATCCAAAATATTTCCACTAGTCGCCTGTAAGAAACTAAATCTGGATTATAATGGACTTGGACTGATTCCCTATGCCCAGTTTTCCCCCTTGCGACCTCTTCATACTTAGGATTCTTTTCAGACCCACCCGAATATCCAGAGATGACCTTACTTACGCCCACTAATTTTTCAAAAGGAGGCTCCATGCACCAAAAACAGCCTCCTGCAAAAGTTGCTACGTCAGCCTTAACATTTAAGCCAAAAAAACAAAAAACAATAGCAAATAAAAACTTCATCTTGCCTCCCATAATACTTTATAGGTGCAATTGAGTCATGAAATCTTACTTTTCAAATATTATACAAAAGAGAAAAATTTCAAATGCTCGATGTAAATTTAAATACTTAGAGAGTTCTCCAATCAAAATTTAAGCAATAATCCACACATTCTTTAGAGTCATTGGCGATTTGAACCTCACTGGCAATAATACCGATTCTATTGGCCTTAATATCATCAACATCAGGCTCTCCGTTACCTAAGAGATCAGCTAACTCTTTACCAAGTCCAAAGAGATAGACTTCTGTTTTTGAGCAATCCAAATTCAAAATACATGAAACGCTACAGTGCTTTGCCTTATCGAAACTGACTCGGGAATTAACAAAGTCGACAGTTTTCTTCGCCCTCAATAGAGAACAGATAAACTTTTCATGAGCGAGGGCGTTCGAGCTCATTATTAAAAATATAAGGGCCAATTTCATCTTTCATCCTCTTCTAGCTTCCCATAAAGTTTAATATGTATAGAGGTAAATTCTCCGTCTTGGGAATCAACAACAATATTTCCATTATGATATTTTACGATATCTATTACCATAGAAAGCCCAAGCCCAGTACCCTCTCCACTAGGTTTTGTTGTAAAAAATGGTTTAAAAACTTCATCTTTTAGGGATTCATTAATTCCAACACCATTATCTTTAATGACCACTTCTAAAAAATCATCTCGATAGTATGTCGAAGTCTCAATCATCATAGAAAACTCACCCACTTTATCTTTTTTTTCCATAAGGGCCTGAAAAGAGTTTTCATATATATTAATAAAGCATCTCAAGAGTTCCCCCTCAAAACCAAAAAATTTAGGGGTGTGTGAGAAATTAAATATGGCCTTAATAGATACTTCTTTATAAGTACTACACACAAGATCATAAGAAGACTTTAGAACATCTGATAAATTAAGTTCCTGTAATTTTCCTGAGCCCGCTGAAGACTGAGAAAGAATCCCTTTTATCGTATTGTCAGCTCGATCCGCGTTTCTTTGAATCATTTCTACCACGTCTTTAATTTGTCCATCTTGTAGTTCTTTCTTTTCAATAAAGTTCGACAAAACTTGCGAAGAATTCAAAATAATATTAATTGGATTTTTAATTTCGTGAGCAATCCCTGCAGAAAGGGCTCCGAGATTTGCTAAGTTTTCTCTAGCAATAATTTGCTCTTGGGCAAATTTTAGCTTTAATTTTTGGTCTTTTAATTGTTTTTCTAGATCTAAAGTAAATTGGTTATAAATATGACGATTTAAAATAACTGGGATGAGAACCGAGCTTAGATAAGTTAAAAAAAGCGCAAGGGCAAAGCCAAAAATCGATAGAGAAATATTAGTATCTGGTCTTAAATAAGGATAATCTAGAAAGTGAACTCCCCATAGGAAGATGACAGAGAGAAAGAATTTATCCAAGAATTGTAGGTTCTTTTGAGTTTTAATAACTCGATAAACCGAGACAAAAACAGGCAATGTAATTCCAGCACTAACTAAAGCCGCTAAAAATACAAAAGCTCCGTTCCCAATTAAAGCTAACCCCAACGAAAGCGCATAGCAGATCAATGCTACAAGAAAATATAATAGCCAGGAATACTTGATTCCATAGAGACGCTTTAAAATTTCTCCAAATGTAATCCCTGTCATACCAGAAAAAATATACGAAAAATAAATATGATAGATAGAAGAATCGCTACCTAGGATTCCATCCATAATGAACATTAGTAGCATACCAAGCCACATTAAAATCACTAAGAGGTACTCTACTCTTCGCCCATAGATAAAGTAGAGTATAGAAGCTATTACTATATCACCAACCTGAACTGCAGCCAGTACGAGTAATAGCGTTTGTAGGGTCTGTTGCATCGACCTAGAAGTCGGTAATCAAGTCCGTCAATTGTGGATCATCGATAAAAGGATTTCTATTCCCTTGATGTCTTTCAATCAGCTCGTTACGCTCTCTTTCTACTTCGTCAACAGGATCAATAAGATGCCATTGTCTTAAGAAAAATTCTTCATGTTGAGGGATTCTAATCTTATAGCGAATCGAGAAATAAAAAAGCGCTCTTGCCACATTACCTTTGTGCTCAAATGGAGGCTCAAACCCACTTGAACCAGTTTGAGAAATCGTTCCGAGTTGAGACAACTCACAGTCCCCGTTTACAGGTCTCGCATTTCCTTTGAATTGAGAAAAATGATGATTCCCTCTCGTACTATTTGACCTTGAGTCTGTGGGATACAAATGATGCAAATCATTTTTTTGAATAGACTTTCTAAAAGCTGAACTAAATCTACTTTGAGGCCATGTATGCTCAATATTAATATTCTGATGATTCGGCATTCTGTTTGGGCCTACGTTACTTCGAAAATCTTTTTGGCAATAAACATCTTCGATATAATATCCTCTATTATCTTGTTCTAAATGCAATTTCTGCATGACGATTTCTCGAGCTCGGGAATAACCAGAAACTGGTCGGTGATTTTGGCTCGCCATCTCATAGAGCTCTTGGCGGTAGCTGTCTTGAAATCTTTCCTGACTCCAAGCACTGCTAAAGGGAATGATAAAAGCAAGTAGCAACTTAAACATAAATCTATCTCCGTGAATCTTTTTTTATAACTCTACATACTACGAAATAAAATATAAAGAAAAATAATATTAAAATTAAGTTAAGCTTATATAACGCATCACACACCCAAAAGAGTCTTTAAAAATCGCGTCGCGCTGCATTGCCGTAGTTTTTGATATAGTCATAGTGTAAACTAAAACGATGAAAATTGTTATCCTACTGCTTTTTTCCGTATCGACATTTGCCGAACCTCTTTATGAAGTCGGAACTGCGATTGGGGGCGGTTATGTGCCTGACTATCCCGGCTCAGATCAAGGACGACAAAGAACACTCATTATCCCCTCTTTTATTTACCGCGGAGAAATTTTTAAAAATGATCGAAGAGGAAGTCGAGCCTTGTTTTTTTCTTCAAAATATTGGGATTTTGATTTTAGCTTTGGCGCCTCATTTCCTATTGATGCTGAAGACAACCGAGCTAGAAACGGAATGGATGATCTAGATTGGTTATTTGAGATTGGTCCTCGAATAACCTATTTTTTCTACCGAAGTAATAAGCGCATACTCTCCCTAGAGTTTCCTTTAAGATTTATCACTTCAACTGATGGAGAATTTACCCGAGAACGCGGACAGCGATTTGTCCCTCAGCTAGACTTTAGAGAAAATCTTGATGAGCATTGGCGATTTGGTTTAAGCTATAAATTGAATTACGGAAATTTAACGATAAATGATTATATTTACGGAGTCCCTGAGCGTTCAGCAACTTCTCAAAGAGAAGCTTATCAGGCAGAGGCGGGATTTATTTCTCAAGACTATTCAACTAGTTTATTTTATCGGTCAAAAAACTTTATAGGTATATTTGGAATAAGTTATCGCCAATTTCATGGATCGATAAACCAAGACTCACCTCTATTGAGAGTCAATGAGAATACAGGTGTATTTATGGCATTTAATTATTTTTTCTACCAATCTAAGGAGCAAGGTAAAATCGATAAAAGTGGCGAATATTAACGTGTGCCAAAAAGTCTATCACCTGCATCCCCAAGCCCAGGAATGAGATAACCTTTCTCATTTAATTTTTCATCAGAGCTTAGCGTGTAAATATCAACCTCAGGATGAAACTCGTGAACCATTTGGTGACCCGTATCCGAACAAAGAATAGTTAAAAGTTTAATCCGTCCCACATCATATTGTTTAAGTCTATCAATGGAAGCCACAGCGGTATCTCCGGTGGCAAGCATAGGATCAAGTAGCAAAATTTCTTTTCCTTCTACATTTTCAGGAAGCTTAAAGTAATACTCTACCGTATTGTTTATAAATTTATCTCGATAGATACCTATATGTCCTGCCGAACAAAAGGGAAGAGTCGTTAAAACTGAATCCAACATGCCACTACCTGCTCTTAAAATTGAAACGACAACCGGCGCGTCGTCAATCTTATGAGCTTTAGTTTTTGAAATGGGAGTTTCTATTTCAAATTCTTTAAGTTTTAGATCTCTCGTCGCCTCAAATGCTAAGAACTTAGAAAGCTCCACCACAATTCTTCTAAACTCTGCACTGTCAGTTTGTTTGTCCCTCAAAAAGGCTAATTTATGCGAAATTAATGGATGTGTAATATTAAATACGTTCTTCACAACGTCTCCTTTTAAATTTACTAAAAAACTGTCCCATCTGAATCAATCTTAATTGGTGTTGTTCCATCTCTTTTTTCAGAGGCAATTTTTCTTCCTGCCCACCAGGTTCCACCTTCTAGAACTTTGGCTAAGGGAAATTCTTTTTCAGAAAATCCTAATTTACTCTGTACTAAATTTCCTATTCTATCTAATAATTGGACCGTCAATGCTCGCCATTCAATAATCAACTCAGAATCTGGCCTATGAGCTTTCTCTAATAGTTTTTCATCTTTGAGTTTAATCACACCAAAATCTAGAAAAAGCCCACCATTTCTATATTCAGCTAAACCCGTCAACTTCTCTGCTCCCTCAATTTTAAGTCCTGCCTCCAGCATGGGATCCACTAACGAATAAGTCAGCCATTGGGAAAGCTTATGAAAACTAACTACACTTTCCCCTCCAAGAGGACCCAAAGGTGGGTAATGCCAAGTATCGCCCAAGTTTATTCCATGAGCCGAAATACGAGAAGGCCAGATTGGCCCAAAATATCTCAAGACAAAGTCAAGAATATCTGAAACCTCAAATTGTTTACCATGTTTTTCGATCAAGCTATCTACAATGGCTCCTGGTCTTCCACCTGGAAAAGCTTTTGGTTGGCTTGAAACAGTTTCTCCGAGTTTTTTCATCAATTCAACTCTTCCCGATAAACCGAGTAAAGGATTCTTATCTGAAACTTGGAAACCTTGTTTTAATTGATCCTCTGTGAAATTTTTAAGACCAACTGCATCCGCGACCGTGATCCCTTCTTCTGAAAAGGCACCATCCATAAAGAGATGAAAACTTGCTACCGCTAGCCCTTCGGAACGAGAAAATGTTTTACCAGACTCATCATATTTCCACTTACTCCCTGCCCCTGCATCTAAAAGGACTGAAGTAATAACCAAATCGAGTTTTGTTCGTGCAATTTCTAATTCATCAGATCCAATCAATGATTCTTCTAAAAGTTCATCTCTTTGGATACCTCCAACCCTAAAGTGTCCCCAACGGCTATGAAAGGGTATCTTAAGATCTGGATAGTTCTCTTTTATGACGGTAAGAACATAATCTGCACAGGAATCAAGTAAATCTTCATGAAGACTAAAATGCCCAGAGCCATCTTTTACTAACTCATATACTTTTTGGGTCGAGCTTCTCACCGCTTTTGGAGTCAAAATATAGTCGACTTCATCTAGGCTAAAATTATTCATCTAATTTTCGTCCTTGAACACTTTCAAGATCTTTTGAGTCTTTAATCTCACCTTCAGTAAAATAGCCCGCAGCTTTTTTAGCTTCTATTTCAACCATAGCATCAGCTGGAATCAACTCTTCTGGAATTGATAGTCTGTTAACAACCTCGATTCCAGACCCAACAATAGCGTCATACTTCATATTACTCATAGAATGCAGGTTATGAATTTTTTTGACTCCTAGGTAGTGAAGAACATCTGGCATGAACTCCTGAAATCTAGCGTCCTGTACACCTGCAACACACTCAGTTCTGTAAAAATAATTTTTAGCCGAATCTCCACCTTCTTGTCTTTTTCTTGCATTGTAGACTAAAAATTTGGTGACCTCGCCTAAGGCCCTTCCCTCTTTGCGAAAATAAACTATTAATCCAACTCCACCTCTTTGCGCGGTTCTAGC
>CEQY01200874.1_pt1 | contig 41124 bp, 40 predicted proteins | sample 361391 | NCBI WGS metagenome assembly CEQY01 (sample SAMEA2621075, study PRJEB7988) | marine metagenome | isolation source: saline water (ENVO:00002010), including | reverse complement strand
GGCAGCTCTTATTCTGGAGTCTCACGAGATTAAACATTTTCGTCCGCCTTATAATACCGCCCTTAAAGCGAGTCGATTCCGCTATCACGTTGTGATTAAGGACAATACGATGGGTATACCAGAATTAAAAATTTCAACTCAAGATATTGAAACAGAACTCCCTTTCAAAAGTAAATCTCAAGCAAAACGAGCTATTGAAAAATTTCTTAAATCAACTTTCGGAGTTTCAGAGTACGAGTATATAGACTCTTCATTGATTAAATTCTTTAAAGTACTTGGATATGAAAACTATAAGTCAAAACTTGAAAGTTTTTTTGATCATTATAAATATCCCAAGCCTTCTTTTTATATCACACTACCTGGTAGAAAAAGAGATGAGAAATGTCTCATTCAAGTGAGAAATAATGCTCTTGAGAGTTTAGTCTATATTGATAATGAGGGCGAAACAGAAAGAATTCCCTTAATTGAAAACCGTGATCATAGACTAATTTTACTGGGGCATATAAATAAATTTAAACTTAAAGTCTTAGAGGGTGAGCCTTTTTTCGGCTGATTCTGCAGCTTTTAGAATGCGAGTCTTTTTCTCCTCATCCATCTTATCAAACATTGACACCATCATGCTCATTCTATAGTTTTTAGAAAAAAAGTCTCGGTTATCATCTATAAAGCGCCAATAAAGTCCGTCCCACTCGTCACACCAATCACCTTTCTTTTCATGTGACATTTTCACAATATAATTAGAGCCGCTAAAATAAGGTTTTGTCGCAAAGACTCCACCATCACTAAACTGTCCCATTCCAAAGACATTAGGACCCATAACCCAATCAAGGGAGTCAACAAACATCTCCATAAAATAACGGTGAACTTCTTGAGGGTGAATTTTTAATATTAGCATTAAATTCGAAAGCACCATCAATCTCTCTATATGATGACAATAACCATATTTCTGAACTTTTTTGATTGTCTTATCAACGACAGGTATCCCTGTCTCTCCCGTATACCAAGATTTAGAGAGTTTATTTTTATGCTTAAAAAAATTCTCTTTTTGTTGTTTTTCATCAAAGTGATGATAAATGCCTCGCATAAACTCGCGCCAACCCATCACCTGCCGCACGAGTCCCTCAACTGCATTGAGATTACCCTTATTGATTCTCTTTTGAACCTCCTTTACCACATCCATAGGCTGTAGCAGCCCAATATTAATTAAAGGAGAAAACAGAGTATGATATAAAAAGGGATGACGATCATCGATTGCGTCTTCAAAGTCTCCAAATTTATCTAGCTTTTGTTCAAAAAAGAGTTTTAAGGCTTTTTTAGCCTCTTTATGATTGGTAGGAAAATAAAAGTCTTTTGCCTGTCCGTTATGAGAAGAAAAGTGTTTTTCTATTATAGACAGGACATCTTCGCGATGAGGCGATGAATTTCTCGCAGGCATTTTATCAATAACAGCAAATTTCTTAGGGATTTTTTTTCTATTTTCTGAGTCGAAACTCCATTTTCCACCGAGAGGTTTATCACCATCCATAAGAATATTATGCTTTTGTCTTTGTTGCTCGTAGAAGGTTTTCATAAAGGGTTTTTTTGCCCCATCTAAATATTCAAAAAACTCATCGCGACTGCAAATAAAATTAGGAGTTCTTAAATACTCAATTTCCCAATTATTTTTTTTAACAAATTCGTTCATCTTTTTTTCGAAAAATTTATCTTCGATCTCAAACATGACAATTTTTTTGGACTTGATTTTTCTAGCTGTTTTTTCGAGTTTCTCGAAAAACTGAGGTTCTGGAATCAGTTCGTAATAGTGAAGTTTTCTTTGAGCAGACAGATAATCCCGGTATTCCCGCATAGCGGTTAAAAAGAAATATATTTTTGCTTGATGAGGTTTAAAATGTCTGCAAAGATCCCAGTCTTCGCACATAAAAAACTCACCTTGCATCTTTTTCAGATATTTTAACTCATATAGTTGATTTCCTAAAATAATATGTAAATCCATAAAGTTATTTTAGACACAAGGATATAGGCTTTAAAGCGGGTCTATTCTTTGCCAAGCTACTTAACTCTGAAATAGTTCCCAAATCTCTTCAAGATCACGATAATCAAATTCGAAATGGTCAAAAGGTGCAAGTAATTCAGGATTTAACACATTATAAAGCGGAGTATTCATGGGAAGCGTATTTTCGACATCAATCGCCTGATCAACAAGCCCTTCCATATAAAACTTATCCTTTCCTATTATCGAATGTAATCTCTGAAGTAGGATTCCTTGGTATCCATCAGACAAAAGCCATACGACATTGCTAAATGCATCAGCGATAATTGTATAGCGCTCTTTTTGATTGCTCGCAGCTTTTGCAGCTTCTACAGCTCTTATCCAGTGATGATACTTATTTCGAATAAACCTGGAGTTTCGATCAATATTACGATTATCTCGTCGGCTTGCCCAAAACTGCGCATCTCTGTTAGAAGTTCTGGCCATAAGTTCGTGATATTCACTAATAGGTAGATCAATCAGTTTATCCAATGCTTCTTTATTATACATAAGGTGTATATGAGCCTGAAGACCGTGCCAGACTTGATTGCTAGAATGTAGTTCAGGAGTAAAATTAAGAAAGTTATTCTTCATTGAAAGCTGGTCAAAAGTCATCAGGTAGGCGTTGTGAAACTCTTGAGAAGTTGCGTTCATATCCTTAATAAAAAGTCTCATATCAAGCTTTACATTATCTAAACTTCCTTGTTCATCAACTTCGGCTGAAAGTCTAAATCTTCGATTTTTCATTTCTCCATTACTAAAGTATTGCCATTCATCATTTCTCTCAATATCTATTTGGAAAAAATCATCTTTCGTGACAGGTCGATCAACTTCAAACAATGTTTCACTTAAATTATCGACTCTTCTACGGTAATCACCTTCTACAAAGAACAAATCAAATCCTCTTCTCGTTAGGTCAAAATTTGAAATTATTTCTTTATGCTCTCCCACATCTTTGATTTCATTTATTCTTCCTTGTGTGATTAAAGTATCTAGAGCATCCAAAGCTTCAGATCTTTCTTGTACAGAGCCTTCTAATTTAATATCAAATTGCTCTCTTCTTAAAACACCATCGAAATGAGCATACTCCATGACAGGAATTCGCAAGATAAAAAGCTCAGCGTAAAGTCTCGCATAAGTCGCTTGATAAGGACTGTAGTCTCGATAAACGGAATAAGAATCAAGCCGTTTTGAAACGATAGTTCGACTCATTTTCCCAAGCGCCTTAGAGAAACCAACGGAGGCCACCGTTCCTCCAAGTAGGAGCTCGCCTTCCCCCTCAAATCCATCTTCAATTAAGATAATATAGTTTTCAGGAAGAGTTTTATTGCGGATTGTTCTTGGAAGAAGGGCATTGAGAATAAATTGGTTATTAAAAGTAGCCTCTCTCAATGTTTTAGCAGGGTAAAGCAATTTATATTCTTTATAATAACTAAGTTTCCCGCGTACAACCAGACCGGCTCCTATTCCAAACCTTACTTTTAAAGTGTCCATAACAATATAATTATCGTCATTTCCTTGTACCATTTCGTTTCTTCTAATTTCTCGGTCTACATTAAATTCAACTTCAGCTAATACAGCGCTGTCATACCCAAGATCTCTTGAATCAATAACTGCTGTATCAAAGGTAGAAACTAAGTTAATCATTCCTTGAGCGGCTATATAATTCATATTTTCATAGATTGGTTTTAAAACCTTGGTGATTTCTGAGCCAAACTCTTGTGAATGTCCTTCAAATAAGCCTTGACGTAAATGACCATCTTCAACTTCTCTCCCTTCAGTTGTAATATTCCTATCTACAGAAAGAATTTCAAACTCATCTTCTAAATCAAAGGCCTCTACCAATTGGTTACGTCTGTTAATGAGTTTTTCCACATAAAGTTTTTGAACTGGATCAGGCCATCCGCCCATTTCAACAGCATCTTTAATCTGAGTTCGACTCATTTGAGCAATTTTTCTGGTCATCCACCTTCCATCATCATAAGTTACATGAGTAAACCCAGAGTTTTCTTGAAAACCATAATATTTAAAATTAATATGATTTTCATCATAGGTCTGAACCAAGTTCCAGGGGAAATCACCTGGTCTTTCATGAGAGAATCTTCCAAAAGAAAATCCTAGATCGTGAACGTATTGAAAAATTTGATAATCATTATCTTTTCTTCTAATAACGAGCTTATTATTTGCCGCCTCTTTAACATCATTATTTCCTATCCACATATTAAAGATATAAAGTCCCCTTAGCTCTCTTAGTGATTGGTGACCATTATTTCCCCATGCCCAAGGTCCCATTCTCTCAATATCTTTAGGTCTTGCTTCAAGTAAACCTTCTCTAAATGTAATAATAACGTGACCGTCCTCATCTCTGACCTGTGTGATATAATCATCAGGGTCATAATCGTGATAGTATTCAAGCCATTCCCTTTTAAACGTTAAAAAGGTCATACCCTGAGGTAGCTTTAGTTCAAAATTTGTCACATACTTTGATACATCAAAATGATACCCGAGAGTGGCAATGAGAGCGCCAGCTGTAAGCTCTGATGCCAACTCAGCACCAAACTTCAATTTAAATCTATAGTCTTTTCCATTGATAGAAGTTTTAAAATGTACTTTTGGCTTGGTTTGAGACTTTTTAACTTTTAAATACAGACCCTTATTCACCTCTGGAAAGGGCACTTCAATATTTTCATAAAGCTTTGAATCACCACCGTAATAGACTTCTTTTACATCTGAATTTTTAATATCCCTTTTATACCAAAAGCGAGAATTACTTGGAGGATCAAATAAAGAGATATCTTCACCGGCTTCTTTTTTTATTTCAAGCTCAGCTTGAGTGAGAACTCTATTGGTTTGGGGATCAATAAGATTGTAAGCATGTCCCTTGATTGGCCGGCCACTCTTTTGAATAATATGATCTCTCATTATCTCCTTAAGAAGTATGAAAGGATTATTTCTTAGAAGTTCATACCCTTCTACTTTTGATGAAAATTCAAGTTCTAGGATCTTCCAAGCTAATTCTTTTTGTTTTTCAAAACTTGACTCAGTAAGAATTTGATTGAGGTAGGTCTCAATAATATTAAAAGACAAGAGTACTTCTTCTTTAGTAAGACTATCAATGACTGAGGACTCATCACTTCCTAAGTATAATAATTCGTAGTTCCTTAGAACTTCTGTTAATTCTAATCTGCGAGCACTTATACGTTCCTTAAATTGATTGATTTTTTCTACAGAAAACTCACCCTCATGCAAAAAATGTTCTCTTAATTGAGCATTCAAATCTGGGCTTTCAATAAAGCCTTGGCCGAAGGAAAAATTAAAAGAGAGGAATAAGAGAGTAAAAAGACAAAGGCGCATTATATTAAGTCCACCCTTGAAATAACTCTATCATGACAAAGAAGTCTCCTTTCATCGAGAATTTCTTGAATCCCTGTCACATATTTAGAAAAGCTCGTTCTTGTGAGTTGAAACGTCTGAATAAGGTCCAAAAACCATTTTGGAACTTGAGTGGTACATTTAAGTTCCATAATGATATTTGTTTCAGGGTCAAACTTTTCTGGATTATCATAGTGAGTAAGCCCATCTTCTGCCGGAGACAGATCATATGTCTCTCGCCTTTCATAACGCAAATCTCTATCGAAGGTTACTCTTGCATAGTCATCCACAACTGAGGCATAAGCTTTTCTCCTGTATTGAGTAAAAATTTTAGGTTGGGCGTTGTGTAAAAAGGCAAGTCGAAGAAAATGATTTTTATAATCTTTTGAATCCTCCCAAACTGCTGTATCTTCAGGAGCAATTATATCTCCTCCAGAAAATATTTTGGCCCAATTCTCTTCAAAAATCTTTGCTCTGCGTTTTTTCACAATTCCCATAGTCTTGTGCTTAACTTCACAAAAATAAGGAAAGCTAGGTATGTCCCCATAACTTCGAATTCTCATATTAAATCTATGATCAATACCTGCTAGTCTTCTTTGAAGAAAAAGGTAATTCGGACTATCAAGGTATATATTATTTACTTTATAAAACTTGTCTGGCTCACGGTCTGAATAGGGGTCTAAGACACAATATATCTCTACGAACTGAGAGATTTCATCCACTAAGTCTATAGGAATCAAAAACTTGAGTTCATATCTTTCAAATAATAAGGGAGAGCTAAAACCAGTCATAACAATACTTCCCTAAAGTTTGATGCTATGACATTTTTCTTAGGATATTTAGCGAGGACGCCTCTCTCTTCAAGGTAAGAGATATAACTAATATACAATTGTGAAGTCAATTGAGCTTGTTCAACCTCGCCCTCAACGATAGTGTGATTAAGAGTCAGAAGTTTTAAAGGATCGACTCCTTTAGATCGCTGGTAGGTCTTTAGATACTTTTTTGCAGTCGCTAAATATGAGGACTCTAATAGTTTTTCTAGTGATTGTGCATTACTTAATACAGAGGTTTTAATCTGGTCCAGAGTTGCCACTGTAGCTTTTTGTTCATACCTAGCAGTATATTCAGCTTTAAGTTTATTAATAAATTTCTCGTTAACTTTAGATTTTTCTCGAAGAAAGGGCAGATTCACAGCAATAGTAAAGCCTACCCTGGTTTCTAGGTCGTTGGTGTCACTAAAGGCATTTCGCCTATCCACATCAAACTGGATAAAATCAAAAAGTTTACTATTGTCCCCCACTTCAATTTCATATTCAAGCTTGGCCCTTTCTAACTCAAGGTTTTCTCGAATAATTTCAGTCTTTTCCTCTCTGATTGTTTTCACGAGATTCTTTAGACTCAATAGTTTTTCTCTTTGAGGAATATTGTTTAAAGAAAGCTTTTTTTCTAAAAGAGCACTTAAAAGTTCTAATTGTCGAGAAAGCTCTTTTTGTTTTAGAGTCAATTGTTTTTCAACTTCATGAGACTTTTTCTCAGCACTGATTAGATCAGAGATATAGGCATTATCTTTTTTAATATAAACATTGAGAACTTTTATCTCGTCTTGGAAAATGACTTTTAGTTTTTTCAGCTTTTCTACTTCAGTCTTTCCAAAATAGAGTTTTAAAAACAGTCTATAAACCAAGCCAAGCTCTTTATTTAAAGATGTAAGTCTATCGGCCTCAAGTCTTTTCTGCTGATTATTATAAAGTTGCTCAAGTTGTTCTTGTTCCTTTAAGCCTTTAAGCGAAAGCCTAACTTCCACTTCACTATCTATATCTCCACTGCTTTGATCCTGAGTTTGTCCTCCTCTGAGAGCTACATTATCAATATAGCTTACAGAATTCTCGAGTCTAGGAACAGTATCAACAATATCAAAGGAGTTAACGATCTCTTGAAGTGACATCCCAAAACATGGCAATGTAAAAATTATTAGTAAAAGTCCTTTATACATTTAGATTGTCACCTTCACGTAATAGGATTTCTTGGAGTGGTTACTTTCAAAGACAATATAGAGTTCGGAAGTAAGGCTATTATAGGCGATACCCTCCGGTTTATGCTCGTTAAAGACCTTAATTTTTTCAGCTTTTAAAGGTTCAATAGAAGATGCATTTTCATCAAAAGGAATTTTAAAAAGACTTCCTTGTTCCTGGCCTGAATTATAGGCTGTTAAAAAATACAATTCATTCCCAATCAAGGTCATATCACTTATTCCTTGAATCGGAGCCCCTTGAGCTATATCAATTTTATGAGAAATACTAACTTGTCCTTTAAGAAGATCATCCTCTCTTAAAAGCCTATCTAATTGTTCAATTTTAAGAATGACTAATTTATCTCCTTCTATAAAAGTTGATCTTAGACCCAAGAATGCCGTATCATTTTTTACTATGAGACCTTCTACATCCATTTTGATGATAAAATCATCTTCAATAAGGTTGTCTTTCTTAAGAGTTTCCACCCAACTCTCTTCAGGATATAAGACAGCGAGCTCACTTAAATTTTTTAACAAATCAGTTTTTTTATCCTCAAAAAAACCATCTGAATTTTGAATAAACCTTACTAACCTTCGACGGTCTTTAGGAATATCTCCATCTTTATCCTCAGATTGGGATGAGGCTACATAAAACTTACCTGTTTCATCTTGAGCAATCGCCTCCATATCTTTAATGGAGCCTAAACCTTCAATTTTATGAACACTTTCTGAAACAACTCCTTCAGGACTCAATGTAAATAGATCAGGTTCAGACTCATGAGTATCATCGCTAATTAATACAAATTTATTTTGACCAGGTAAATAAACTAGCCCGGACGGTTCAAGTTCTTGTTTGTCTTCGACCGAACTCGGAACTGAAATCCGTTGATAATTTTCTTCTTTTTCTATAAATTCATTAGCTAATTCTCTTTCAGCATCAAAAGATTCATTCGGTAATAGCTCAAGAAACACTTTTTCACCTAACAGAAAACTATTTTTGGGACTTAGTTTAATACCTATCTCTCGGCCCCATATCTTCTGATCTATTGATCTTCTAAATCTCTCAGGGAACTCTATTATTCTTGTCCCGACAGAAGTGACTTTCGATTTCATTACTCTCCCTGAATTTAGTGAAGAAATTTTGATAGTAGAGCCTATTTTAATTTTGTCCATGATACTCTCATGAACATAGCCTCTCACGAAGGTGGGAGTTTTCTGGTGCATCGTAAGAATCGGTGTAAATGGAGAAACAGATTCACCTGACTTATAATTTACAAAACCAATATGCCCATCGAATTGAGCAAAAATTTTAAGCTCTTCACTTTCTTTTTGAAGAAGTTCATATTGGTTTTCAAGAGATCGAATCTGAATAGTTAAGGCATTGTCATTTTCTCTTTCATCTTCTTTAATACTTTTAAGAGACTCATTTAAAGATTCATTTAGGTTAAGTTGATTGTGAAGCTGCTCCAGTTGGTGAGAAACTTCGTTTAATTGTTTTACTAAATCTGGTCGATCTAACTCTGCTAAGATTTGACCTTTAACGACTCTCTGTCCGGGCAAGACATGGATCTTTTCAATAACAACAGCATGCTTTAAATTAATATTTACTTCTTTAGAGTCGGTAACTCCGACAAAACTTAAACTTTGAGTATTTGAGATATTAATGCCCAAGACGGTGACTAAGGCCAAAAGCCAAGTACCAATAAAAAGCGCATTATCTTGAAGATTGTATTTAAGATTCTTTAAGTCGAGCATCTAAATCTCCACCGTGCTTTCCTGAAGGAGTAGATTCACACCCTTTATCGTTTTAAGCTCTTTAAGGCTATTCACAAATTTATCGTATGTTTCACTTCTTCTTAGTTTTACTTGATAAGCATAATCTAATCGTGAGCCTTGACCGACTTCTCTTAAAGTAATGAGAGCAAAGTTTTGGCATCTCGCTGAAAGTAAATCCTCTAGGGCTTGCCTATCATCTTTGTCATCCTCAAGATTAAATCTTAAAAGCCCGTCAAAATGACTCTCTTTACTAAAGGGCAACTTCCCAATGATAAAGGCAAAAACTGAAAACCCGAGAGTCCCAATGGTTGCTATGGAAAATGAGTAAACTCCACAAGCAATACCAACAGCTAAGGCCATAAAAACAAAAATCATATCTTTAGGATCTTTTAGAGAAGATCTAAATCTTACAATAGCTAGGGCTCCCATCATTCCTAGACCACGGGCAAGATTGTCACCAATCGCCTGCATCGCGATGGTTGCTACAACTGAGGCTAGAATAATCGCCTGGAGATAGTTTCGTGAGTAGCTTAGGCCTTGAAAAGTTCTTTGGTAAGTCATGGCCACTAAACTTGAGAGCACGAAAGACAAGCAAATAGAATAGGTAATCGACACGAGGGTGGGATCTTTTACTGTGGTAAATAAGCTTGAGACATCGAGCATTTGCATATTCGCTTTTCCTTTTTACTTCAACCCAGGATATAACGCTACGCATCAGTTCTCAATTCGCAGATGCTAAACAATGTAATTATTATCTAGTGTAAAGAGATTAAACTATAATAATTTTAGATACTTAGAATAGAAGAGTGACCCCGGCTAGATGAAAAAGTAAGCACAATTAAAGGGTTCTGGTGCCGGAGTCACTTTCTTTGCATCTCTCTCGATGCAATTAAATTTAGAGAAGTAAAAATGAGGCCTTTAGTTAGTAGATCAACAACTTTAGTTTTTCTTTTCGCTTCAACATTTATGGACAAACTTTTTAGGCTTAGGAAAGGTGAAGTGGGTCCATAAAATTTCAACATCAACATGAGCAATCCTCAATTTCCTTCAGTAAGATTATTATATCGCCTCACCAGTAGAAAACTTAGAAAAGAGTCAATTGAGAAGGAAAAATCTGTAAATATAAAGACTTAACACTTTTGTGAGACGCTCACCAATGCCACTAAAAATTTGCAATTTTAAGATCTCTCAATGAATACAGCTAGGTGGGCGCCACTTCATTTTACAATTTGAATGAAAGAAATTTTTATGTAATTGCTGAACTTCAACTTTGGAAGGGAAATAATAAGGACACTCTTCTTCAGGGTGCCCTTCATCGAGATAGAGTCTACATTCTCTTTGTTTTAATTTTTTATAGTGACAATTGATTGACTTAAATCTTTTCAATGACTCTGAACTACAAAAATGACCCAAAATGATTGTCATATCAAAAAGAGTGGCGGTTCGGTCAAAATGCCCGCAGGCCATAAAACTTGGATTAGTTGAAAGACAATCATCAACGACTATATGAGCAAGCTCTTCAGTCTCCTGCTTTAAATGACTTCCTAGGTACTTTAATGTAATCGAAACTCCATAATAGCAAATCTCTTTAAGATTCTTTTTAAAGAAATGAAAGGCAATATCCTTAGGGAAAGTTTCAAGATACTCACTTGGAGTGAGTAGATCATCAACCTGTCGAATTCCATAGTCGCCGCAATGTCTTCTTAAGTTTTTTAAAAATCGCTGCTCATTATCAAAGATACTGACAGACTTATCATATGAGTAAATCTCTCTTGCCTCAGCATTAAGACTTAAAAGAATCAAAAAAATTATTGAAAAATTAAAAGACAAACCTAGCGCCAATATTAAAATCGAAATCTACACTCGTCTCAGGAATAATATTTAAAGTAGGTGCTAGTTGGATAAATAACTCAAAAGGCTCTGACTTTGGAGTATATAATAAGCCGGTTGCACCTCTTGCCCCAAAAAATGTTTTGTCTTTGTCATCATGCTCTTTGGTTTTTGAACGAAAGCCTCCACCATAAAACCATTTTGTTACTTGACCAAAGATCAATAATGATTGAGGCGCAATCATCAAATAGCTTCCATAGATATGGGCCCGATCTCCCAGTCGATAATCTAGTCCACCATCCAAAAACACATTGTCCTTGAACTGATAACGATAGGTTATACCTGTGGGCTCGCCAAGCATCGCCCCTACTCCATGCAGTTTGGAACCTGCCAAAGAAGATAAACTAAAAGACAATAGACCCACAAACACGATTATATTTTTCATGGGCAAATATTAACAAAATCAATATTTTAAAGCAATCAGCATAAAAGCCCGACTAAAAAACTAGTCATTGTATAAAAAAACTCTCAAAAGACAGTGGATATATTTTAAATACTTACAAAGTTTACGACTACGAGCGAGTCGTTCTTTGGTAAAATAAACAAATCTAAGGAGCGAATATACAAGTTCTCATTAATATTGAAACATTAATTGAGTTAAATAGGTTGTTGATTTTAGATCTCAAACGAGCAGGACATTTAAGATATAGTGAGTCTACAAAAAAAGTATTTCACCAATTCAAAAATCAATACAAATCTGAATTTTCTAGAGAGTCGCTCGAATCTCTGAAGTGTTATTACCAAGAACTTAGTCCCCTGTTAAGTAATATAAACAAGGCTTCTAAAAATGATCAGATTCATGACATGATAAAAAGATTAGACGTCGAAGTGAGCCGTTTGATCAGCATGCAAGAGACAAATCTTAAAGAGCTACAGTAAGCCTATTTTGGTTTTGAAGAATCTTTCTACCTGTAATCAACTCAATGAGTTTTCTTCCCGAATTTATTTCTTTATCGAGCCCATCTAGATGATAACTTGTTTCTAATTGTAAAAACGCAACATGCTTAAAGTCGATTTGTTGATTTATCTTGGAGAGAATCTTAAATTGCACGACAAATAACTCCTCTTTAGAGAGAGAGCATTGATTAGGGTTTAAATAATAAATCTTATGATATTTATCTGGATCTACAGAATGCATAGTTACAATCCATTTAATCTGGCATGGATTGGTCTCCGGAGAATAAACTTTAGCTGTCTCGTTTTCTATGGGCCAGTGTATAGGCTCTACCTTTAATACAAAGTTTTTATTACTTAGGTCTAAAGATACCTTTTCTGCTATTCTTTTAGGAATTTCAAAAAATTCTCGGGGTGAAAAATTTGATTTTCCAATATTGTAGATAGCAAGACTCACACTAATAAGCAGAAAAAGACTAAATATAAACCCAAAAAATTTTATTGAAGACATAATTTAATTATACAAGGGATTTCATTTTTTTGTTGGTAAATATCCCTAAGCTAATTGCCACAATCGTCAGAGAAACCGCAAGTCCAACCCAAAGCCCAGAAGCACCCTGGTTTAAGTAAAATGTGAGATAAACACCTAGTGGTAAGCCTATAATCCAATATCCCAAAAAAACCATTAACGAAGGAAATTTTGTCTCACCTAAGCCTCTTAAAATACCAGACATACTGACTTGAAATGCATCTACTATTTGAAATAAGGCCACAATAAATAATAGCGAAACGCCAAGTTTTAGAACTTCGTAATCTTCAGTCACGGCACGTAAAATTGGACCTGGGAAAAAACCAAAAGCAATGATGGAAAAAAAGCAGAATCCAAGAACCATCACGATAACAGCTTTAATATAGGAAAGAATATTGTAGGTATTATTTGCTCCAAAGGCATGCCCTACTTTAACTGCAGCAGCTGATGAAAGTGATAGAGGAATCATAAAGCTCACTGAAGCAATAGTCATAATAATATTATTCGTTGCCGCAGCGACGACGCCCAATTGTCCGGATAAAACGGTCACAGTACAAAACGCTAAGACTTCGAGAAAAAACATAAAAGCAATTGGGAGAGAAAACTTCACCAAAACTTTAATCGCCTGCCAGTCAACTCGACCAAATTTAAATTTTTTAAAGGTATAAAAAATCATCGCCAAACATAAAAGAATACGAACAAAAAGACTGGCGTAAGCAAGTCCAATCTCGCCAAGCCCTGGAAAATCTGAATATCCAAAAACTAACAAATAATTAACTAAGATATTTACCAAAACCGCGATCAGTGAAATCGCGTTAGGAATAACGACATCTTCAAAGGATTGCAAAAACTCTTTAAGCCCTCCAAAAATAAGCGCAAAAGGTAAAGACCAAGATACGATGTTCATATACTCTTGAATCCCTGGCACCAAAATAGAATCTACCCCAAAATAGGGAACGAAATAATTAAGACCAAGCATAAAAAAAGTTACTAAAAGTCCAAGTAACAAAGAGTAGATGAGGATCGAGCCCCCCTTATCTCTAATTTCTAAACCTTGACCTCTGAGGAATGCAAAAGATGGAGAAACTCCCATAGTCATTCCTATCCCAAAAAGAAATACGGGATTAAGAAATCCATTGGCAACACCTATAGTTGCTGCAGCCTGGGTAGAGAATTTAGCCGCAACATAAACATCACCTGCAACGATCAATTGTTGACCTAATTGTCCTAAGATAATGGGAAGACTTAAATTAAAAACATCAACAATAAAAAATTTTAAAGGCTTATTCATTCCGCCAATCGAGTTAAGATACACTTATCCATTGATTTAATTCTCTTAAGAAGTGACTTAGCTTGATCTTCTTGTACATCAATTAGTAAGAAACCAATATGCTCGTCAGTTGCCAGGTTTTGACCTTCGATATTGACACCAGTCTCTGAAATATAACCATTGATCTGACCTAATACCCCTGGGACATTTTGATGAATATTTACGATCCTTCTAGTTCCAGCTTTTACAGGAGCATCAATATTAGGAATATTCACCGAACCAGCCGAAATCCCCTGGGAGATAAACTTGTGTAAGCTCTCTGAAACTTCGTTACCAATCGAGAGTTGAGCCTCTTCAGTACTTCCCCCAATATGCGGAGTCAAAATAACATTACTAGCTCCTCGTAGGATTGAATCAAATTCTTCTTTATTTGAAGCTGGCTCACTAGGGAAAACATCTATTGCACAGCCTGCTAAATGCCCTGAATCGATAGCTTCTCTCAATGCTTGAATATCAACCACAGTTCCTCGTGAGGCGTTGATAAGGTAGCTCCCTTGCTTCATCTTTTCTAACTGTGATTTTTGTATCATATTCTTGGTGTCTGGCGTTTCCGGAACATGCAAAGAAACAAAATCAGCAGAACTTAAAAGTTCATCTAAGGATTCAACACTAGTCGCATTACCGAGAGGTAATTTTTTTGCTACATCATAAAATATAACATGCAAACCAAAAGCTTCTGCCAGAATACTTACCTGACTGCCTATATGACCATACCCAACAATACCCAGAGTCTTTCCTCTAATCTCGTGTGATCCTTTGGCTGATTTTCGCCAAGTTCCTTGATGAGCGAGAGTATTGATATCTCCAAGATGTCGAGACAAAGCAACCATCTCGGCTAAAACAAGCTCTGCCACACTTCGAGTATTACTATGAGGAGCATTGAAAACAGCAATGCCTCTATTTTTAGCGGTACCAAGATCCACTTGATTGGTTCCAATACAAAAACAACCTATCCCTACTAAATGAGAATTTTTTTCCAATACAGTTTGGGTTAAATGAGTTTTTGATCTTATTCCCAAAACATCATAATCCGGCAAGATCTTATTAAGCTCTTCCTCATCAGGAGCGTGAGCAATAAGATCAACATGATGACCATTAGCTAGAAGTCTTTCTTTGGCAACTTGATGTATATTTTCAGTGAGAAGGATTTTCATAACTATATTTTTATCATTTGCTCAAATCATTGCAAAGCTCTTACTGACAATGAATCATCTGATCTATTTTTTTGGGCAATAGCCCTGGTAGCAAAGGAAAAAAACTTCCTCCAGCTTCCGTATAAAACGCTGCGCAAAAATCTACTTTCTCGATGACATTCAATAAGCTTTGAGTCAACTCAACGGGAGACACTTCAGAAACAAGCTGATGGTGCCTTAGCCTTATTTTCGGATCTAAAAAAAGAACATAGCGTTTTCTCTGATAGAGAAGAATATGATTGAGCTGGTGGCTACTTAAATGGCTTATCTGAGTGTGCACATAATCTTTTCCGAGTTCTTGAATAGGATACTCATCAGATTTTACGGAGTCCACCCTCACCTCAGCACAACCAAATAAAGAAAAACATTTAATCATCGCCTCGTTTTGAGTCGCTTCAAGATTAAATACTTTCAAAAGTCCACCTTTGGCCTTACAAAAATCATTGGCCTTTGTATCAAGTAGACTTGCATCTCCGATGAGAAAGTTTCCATGTGCACCTTCTACGAAGTAATTCGCTTTTAGAAACGAAGTGCTTAATTGGGTGAATGAATGAATTCCTATATTATTCAAAGTTTGACTCCCTTGGAGTCTATCAGGGGAAGTTCTAAATTCTCCTTCCATTTCTCATCTAAGTTAAAACGATAAAAAACACTCGACTCTCCCGACTCAAGCTTTAAGCTACTGACAATATGATTCACCACTGCTGGGTTAGGATCGATCGTCTCTAGTCCGAGATAGGCTTCTATAAATGGTTTTATCAAAGGATAATGAGTGCAACCTAAAATAAGCTTGTCTAATTTGGCATCCTTAACAGGATTAAGCTCAGTTTTTATCTCTTCCCAATTTATATGACGGTAGTCCTCTATCAAAAGAGCTAATTTTACTAAAGGGATGATTGTAATTTTATTTTCGCAATCATAAAGCTCTATCAAATTTTTTAAGCGCTGAGACCTATATGTTGCGGGAGTCAATATTAAACCTACTTTTTCTTCTAAGTTCGCTTTATGAATATACTTAATAAAAGGCTCGACCCCAAAAAGCTCGACAGTACTACCCTGCCTCAAAATATTGATCGTCTCAACTGTTAAGGTATTGCAGGCAATGATAATAGCTTCTACTGGAGGTAGTAGATCTATCATAGTTCGCATTCTTTCCAACATGAACTCTTGAGATTTTTCACCATAAGGAACATTTTTTGAATCAGCTTGGTAGTAAATTTCACAACTTAATTCGCGACTCAGAATTTCACCTAAAAGGCTCGTCCCTCCTATTCCTGAATCAATAATGGCCATTTTCTTTTTCACTTATTCGCTTCTCACCCGTCGGATAAAAAAGAAGCTTATATCATCATCTTTTCTCATCTCTTCCGCTTCACTATCAAATCCTTGGCATAGTTTTTCAAAAGACTCCTCGAAATTTCCTCCCCCAATAATCTTTAAAAGAGCGTCGTGATGAAAATTATCAAAGAGCCCATCGCTCCCTACGAGAAGAGAGTATCCTTTTTTAAAATCAATACTTGAGCTTGCCTCAAATCTAAGGACCTCATCACCCAAAAGATGGTTAACTATATGGCGATCAGGATCATCAAGAGCCTCTTTCTTATCCAAAAGTCCTGCCTCGACACCGTAGCCAACTGGACTTTGAGGGATATTGGAATAAAGGAGCTGACCTCTTGTATTACAGAGAAGGGCCTCAGAGTCTCCGATTGAATAGAGTCTTATTTTATCTTCTTTCACTAAGGCGCACGTTGTTGTGGTTTTTGCTCCTACTTTTAAGGCTCGAATCTCGTCATTTATTGCTTCTAAGTTTGCCAAAAAAATTTGGTGATCAAATCCCTTAGACTCAAAAAAACTTCTTACCCCTTCACTGGATATACGAGATGCTTCCCTGCCTCTTGGATGTCCGCCAACACCATCACTTACACCACAAACCCACTGACCGTTCTTTCCGTAAAAAAATAAAGAATCCTCATTTTCAGCTGATTTTTCTAAATTTTTTTTGATGAAATATCCAATACGATAAGAGCCAAAATCAAAGATTTCTTTTTCTGGTTCATCGCTTTGTGAAAATAAACTTTTAGTTTCCATCTTCCCAATCTAGATTTTCAATATGCCACCTTAAAAGGCTTGCGGTTTTAAATTCTTTTAAAATTAAACTTCTCTTTAATCCCTTTATGATACTCTTTACTGCTGCAGGCTGCTTTTTATAAAATTTTTCACCACCCAAAGCATCATAAAAAACACGGATCATTTTAATAATATCTTCTTCACGATTGTCTTTTTTCGAATCTCCCCAATGATGAAGATCTATGACTTTAATATCAAAACCCAGACCGTATCGCCTGACAATGATATTATCCGTATGCAAATCTCCATGGTATTCTCCGTAGAGATGTATACTCTCTATTCCTTTTGCAAGTGCATAAAGAAGATGAAGAGCCTGAAAATCTGGCAGCCGTTTACCCCGCTGGCGATCAAGTATTTTGGAGAGCATTTCTCCTTCGATAAATTCACAAATAATGCAAACTATATCCTGCCCTTTTACCTTGATAATTTCTTGCGTATGGTAATTCATAACCATAGAGCAATCTGCGAGCAAATCTAATTTTTTTGCAAAGCGAGTGGATCGTTTAAACTTGATATTGCGATGTGGATAAAAGAGTTTTGCGGCACGCACGATATTGGTGTGGATTTCCTGAACTTGATAAACTTCACCTTCCCAGCCTGAGCCTAATTTCTCTTGAATGATATATTTCCCGGCCAGTCTTCGCCCCACGGGAAAGTCAAAGGATTCCATTTTTTTCATAGAAATAGTGTCTCCTGAGAGCATAAACATGACAAGTGACCAATATTATTGGAGTCATGAATCAAACTTAATTCAAAACATCTCTATGATTTCAACAAGTTAGAGAAGAAAATTTTTCTCATAGCTGGGATTCCCAAACTTTCTGATAAGATATTGATGATGAATAAAATAATCCTGATATTTTTATTTTTAAGCGCAACTCAAGTCATGGCACAGTCAACCGACATCACCAAGGACATGCAAGACGCCTTTAAGACTGTAACAAATAAAGCCTTTCTTGAAGATGTTCCAAAAGACTCCACTATTCTTGCCTCACCAGGACTAAGAAGAATAGATACGAGTTCTACCGTAATAAATTTAGAAGAAGACAGCTTTTATACTCCTTTCAATGAGCTGCCAGATGTTCAGCCAGCTATAACTAACTTAAATACAAACCGAGTATTTCTTGCAACGGCGCTGAGTGAAGGTCCTGACAGAGCACTTGCAATAATTAACAGAGATTTTAGTGGAGTAAGTGCCGCAACTTGTCCTGCGGGCGGAAATTTTAGAGAGCTAAATTATCTAGATTTTGATAGAAGAAGCTCCCTATCTCCCCTTTCATTTAATGATATCTGCGCTCAGCCGGTAGGTACGAATGACAGAGGTGAGCAATGCGGCTATCAGACAGGCTTCAGCCAAGCACAGCTTACAGAAATCTGTCGGGCGAGAAATGCTGTTATTGATGATACAGCTACTAATCCTGAATCCTTAAGATACTGTCATCCTTCTAATTGTACGACAGCGTCCTATCTAGGAATTGTTAATTTACTTAAAACTCAGCCTAATTATGATGAAATAAAAGACCAATTAAAATGTCGAATGAACGCATCAGATGAGTTTGCTGGTTGGGGTCCCATATATGGCAAATATATCTTAGGCGGAGGTCTTCGTCAGGTCGCAGATCATTTGAGAGAAAACTTTGGCATTCAAACTGAGACTCACTCTTCAAGTATCGCACACAATACTTCCTTAGCTTCAGCAACTAGTGAGTTAGACTCACTCGCTTCTAGAGGAATTCCCACTACAGGTGATCCTATTCAAATTGATCGCTCTCGAAGTGGACATGCAGCTATTTTCGGTCAGTATCGAAGAGATAGCGCCGGGACAATAACTCATGTTTGTTATTGGACTTCTAATCAAGGAGCAGATGGCACAGCTGCAATGACTAGTGGTTATAATGCTGTTCGCGATGGAGAGATTGGGAATCGTTGTGAGCCAATTAGAGATCCCGAAGGACGCTCTAGAAGACATATTAGAAACATAACTATGTCCTCTGGATTCAGCGCCTCTGAGAGTATTGTTCCAATAGATGAATTAGCGGACTCCAGGAGAAATCCATGAAAATATTTTTTGGTTTCGCACTCATAATCAGCATGACTTCCTATTCAAAAAACAAAACAACTTCCCATTGCGAGAAAGTTTATGCTCTTCAAGATAAGGAAGAAAAAATACTCTCGCGCTGTGAACTTGAGAGTGAAAAGATAGCTGCCGAAGTGATAAAATTCGAAAAGTCCTGCAGCCGCATCGAAGGCGCACCAGAAGAAGACTGTTATATCATTCGTCTTTGTCCTAAATTTTCAGATCAATCGGCTCATCAGGCGCCCATTATTTTAAAACGCGACGTTCAAGCAAATTCAAACTATTGTCTTAAACCAGGATACGTGTTTTTGAGAGACGAAAGTACGGGTTTTGAGGCCACAGCTGTGTGTGAACAATCAACCCCTACTTCCGCCAAGTTGACGATCAAAGGGCAATCTAAAGACTGCCCTTTCGAATGGTAAGTGTACGCGGCTCAGACTTTTTAGATATTTTAGGAAGCGTCACTTCTAAGACTCCATTTTCAAGCAAGACATCTACTTCATCTTGATTGACATCTTCTGGAAGAGAAAAGCGGCTGGTAAACTTAAAAAATTCTTCACCGTTTCTCAAGGCCCTTTTATCGTTTCGCTCTCCAGAAATAGTAATTTCCTTGTCCCCTAAATCTACTTTTAGGTGTTCACTGTCGACACCAGGAATGTCTAGAGTGAGTAAATAATGATCCTCTTGGACATCCACAAAACTTGAGGGATTCCAAGTCTTTCTTAAATGCTCTTGTCTGTATTGAGCTGGAGCTCTTAAGAAATCTCTTTCAAAATCGTCAAATAAACTCAGTAAATTATAATGTTTCATAAATATGCCTCCATAACAGTTTGTTAAGTCGACAAGCGCTTATCATACAGGAAATATGGGAGGTTTTTTTAACTCGTCAAGGGCTCGTGATAAAATTTTTCTCGAATGACTTCGATTAAAAATGGCATGTATTTTAGACGGGTATAGGTCCCATGCCCGAAGGCTGTTTTAACAAAATTAGGCAATCGACTATTATCTCCATAATCAACTAAGAGGTGAAAGCCATCAGCATGTAATCTATTTTTCGCCGGAATCCTCTTTCTTAATATTTCTAGATTTGCTCCCGCCCCTAAATATGGCTCCAAAGATTTATTGATTCTTTGTGCCTCAGCTTCTTGAGCCTTCATATCCGAGCCCGCAATTCCCCATTGTTGAACATAGTCACCTTTGCGGGTAAAAACAGCATCCTTAAAGCTTCCCCCTAAAAGATCACTACCTCTATGATTAATAATATGTAAGAGCTTCATATTCTCTGCTAAATACCAAGGATAGCGTGCCGGGGTTCCCAAAGTCACAAAATCAAATTGTAAATTTTGAATTTTTGCCAGGTTTTCCATTAGCTTTTTGTGAGGAAATATTTCTTGGGCTTTGGTTCTTAATTCCTCATTAAAAAATAATTGTGTCAGAATCGCAAATATTTGCCCCGCATGGGAATGTCCTATCAGAAGAACTCTATCATTATTTTCATAGCGATTTGCGAGGTGATCGATAAGATCCATACAACCTTCTAACCTGGCATAATGGTTATTAGCCGAAGACCAAGAAAAATTATGCACCTGACAAGGAAGAGTAGATTGAAAAAAAGCTACATGTTCATCCACGAAATTTCCTAGGTCCTTGGCCATTAGATTCTGCCCTTGCTTAATTTTTTTTCTAATCTTTTGAATGACCTCAGGCCTAATATTAGGAAAAGAACGCTCTAATAACCCCCCTATATGAAAAGGGTCCTCACCTACAAAAGTACCGTGCAATAAATAAACTGATTTAACACCAGCTCGAAAATAGTCTTTTTCAGCTCGGCTTAGAAGCTCAGGATGCTCCATAATATCGAAAAATCTCGAATGAGGGATGAACTCAAAAAGCGCCCCAGGCTTTGGAATTGATTTGACAGTGGTAAGTTTAGGAAGCTTATTTGCTCTAAATCGAACAAAAACATAGGCTGCGGCTATCCCTAGCATGAAAAGAAAAATAAACGGAAAAAAGGGCATAAAAAAAGATACCATAAATGCCATGAAACTTTTACAGAAAATCTTTAGTTATCTCCAGGCTGCGCTATAAGGCTCCTTATGAAACCATGGCCTTACCTAATTTGCTTAATCCTAGTCTATTTTCTCGCCAATAGCGCCAGAGCGCAGATACTTGTAACATCTTTTGATGCATTTTCAGGAGGAAGTGCAAACAACTCACGATTAGTCGCTCAAGGGGTCGTCTCAAAGCTCAATGATAAACTTGAAGTCTATCATTGCCATTTAACGACTGCATTTGTAGCAGCTACTGAGCAAATTATTGGTTGTATCAATCAACTTCCTGAGAGCCCAAAACTTATCATCAGTCTAGGTGAAGGTGGTTGCGGAAAATTAAAACTAGAAACTGTCGCAAGAAATTGGGCCTATGGAAGAGGAACAGATAATTTAGGGCAATCAAGAAATGGAGAGGTCATTATTGCTGGTGCACCCCAAAGGATCGGTCTTAATATAGATTGGTCAAAACCTTTTTGCAGTTTGGATTACAATTCGCAAAAGTCCATAACTCTTGCCTCAAATGACGCACAAACATTCGTCTGCAATGAAACAATGTATCGGATGAGCTATTTTCATTCTCAAATTCCGTTTGGCTTTATTCATGTACCTGCACATAGTTGTCGGCAAAGATCTCAAAAAATAGATGAGAGCATTGAGATAATCTCTCACCTTATAAATGAGTTTGATAAAATGCCTGAGATAAACTTCTCCCCCTATTTAACAGAAGAGTCAGCGCTTCAAAGTCAATTCGATAGGGCCGAAAACGAATGCGAAAGAGATTTTTTAAGAAGACTTATTATTTCTTATTAATTGGTCCTGATCCCAATTGAGAGTAAAAACTTCAGTGATAGCGTCCAGGTTTAGATCACCATAAAGATGAGGAAACTCATCTCCATCAGCAGGCTCAACAATCAATTTATGTTTTAACTGAGAGGGATCTACTTTTAGTAAAAGTAGATTTTTTTGATTCAAATAAAAGCGCTTCGCTGTTTTTTCAACCTGATCTTCGCTAGAAAAATGTATAAACCCCTCTTTCTCTAAGGATTCTGGACGATAAAAACCTCGCGCAAGCGCGAGGTCATAATCACTTTGAGAAAGTATATGAAAAATCAAATTATGATTCTTTATTTTCTTCTGCAGGAGCCTCTGCTGCTGGAGCATCAGCTGCTTCGCCCTCTGCGGCTGCTTCGGTTTCCTCTTCAGCTTCAGCTTTTGAAGGAGCCTGAATGGTTATAATATCTAGATCTCCCTCATCAACAAGAGTTAGACCCTTAGGAAGTTTGATGTCTTTGGCATGAAGAACATCTCCAATTTCTAAAGCTGTAACATCAATAGTGATACTTTCAGGGATATCTTTAGGTACGGCTTCGACTACGATTTTATCATGTCCCCAAGAAAGAATTCCTCCATCTTTAACACCTTTGGCTTCACCTTCAGAGTGTAGAGGAACTTTAACTTGTGTTTTTTGACCACGAACCAGTTTATGAAAATTTACATGTTGAAGTTTCCCCATAGGATCTCGGTCCAGAACCTTTGCGTTTACCATCTCAACCTTTCCATCAACACTAATTTCCATAATTTTTCCGGTGGTTTCATAGGTTTTCATAAATGTGTTAACCCCAACCCAAATTGGAAGTGATTCAGGTAGATCTTTACCGTAAACAACTGCTGGGATATACCCCTCTTTTCTCCACTTGTTGAGATCCCCTCTACTATGACCTAATTTTCTTGTTTTCGTTTCTAAATCACTCATTTATCTCTATCCTTTTTTAAATTATCGATCAGAAATAATAGCAGATTTTGGACCTGATTTCACTTGCGTAGCACAAAATCATGCGCGCCACATTAATTGATCTTATTAGGTGCGGAAGTTAAAATATTAATAATTTGATAGAATTAAAAAATGTCTCAAAATTTTTTGGCGAAAACCACGCCGTTAAAAACGTAAGCTTCAAACTCGAAACGGGCATGATCGGCTGTATCATTGGCACAAGTGGCTGTGGAAAAACGACGACTCTAAAAATGATCAATCGTTTAATCGAACCAAGTTCAGGTGAAGTTTTAGTCGATGGCATGGCCGCCAGAGATGAAGACCCCATCAATTGGCGTCGAAAAATAGGCTACGTCATTCAAAAAGCGGGGCTTCTTCCCCACTTGACCATCAAAGAGAATATATCAATTCTCGCAAAAATAAAAAACCGTAAGCCTGAATATATTGATGAGCGTGTCCAAGAACTGATGAAAGTGGTGGATCTTCCCTTCGAAGAAATTTCTAATCGATATCCTAAGGAGCTTTCTGGAGGTCAACAACAGCGAGTTGGAATCGCTCGCGCTTTAATGGAGAATCCCCCCGTGATGCTGATGGATGAGCCTTTTGGTGCACTTGATCCCATAACCAGAAACTCCATGCATGATGAGTTTTATAATCTCAATCAAAAACTAGGAAAAACAATTTTAATCGTGACCCATGATATGAATGAAGCTTTCAAGCTAGCAGACAAAGTCATCCTTATGAATCATGGAGAGATTGTACAAATGGGAACTCAAAAAGATTTTACCGAGAAACCTGCAAATGAGTTTGTCCGTTCATTTTTAGCGGAGCATCTCAATGCGTAAGTCGAAATTCATAATGAGCGTTTTTTTTATTATATTAACTTCTTCTACCACGCTAGCAAAGTCAGCAGATAAAGTTAAAATTGGATCAAAAATTTTCGGGGAGTCAATGCTCATCTCTGAAATGGTGGCCCAACTTTTAGAAATAAATCATGGACTACAAGTTGAAAGGAAGTTAGGTCTCGGAGGCACTAAGGTCGTCTTTGATGCGCTCACTACTGGGGGTATTGATATTTATCCTGAGTACACTGGCACAGGCTATATCATGATCTTAAAAGAGGATGGCCTCAGGGACTCGAAAAGAGTTTTTGCAAGAGTTCAAGAGCAATTCAATCAAAAGTTTCAGCTCGAATGGTCTCAACCCTTGGGGTTTAATAATACTTATACAGTAGCTGTCAGACGCAATGATAAGAAATTCAAGAATATCGAAAATTTAAGTCAACTCTCAGATAAAGATCTCAATTTCAAGTTTGCCTCTGCCCATGAGTTTATGGAAAGACAAGATGGATTCAATTCTTTAATTAAAGCCTATCGTTTGAGGTTTCCCCCCTCTAATATAACTTCAATGCAAGCAGGGCTTATGTATTCCGCCATTAAAAATGAAAGTGTAGACATGATTATGGCCTACTCAACTGATGGTCGCATCGGTGCATTTAATTTAAAAACACTTAAAGATGACCTCATGTTTTTCCCACCCTATGAGGTTGCACTCCTAGCTTCCAAAAATTCATTAAAAAAATTTCCAGCCTTGAAAGCAGTTATGAAAACTCTCGCGGGTGAAATAAGTGAAACTGAGATGATTGAAATGAATGATCAAGTAGATCGATTAAAGAGAAATATCCCTCTTGTTGCGAAAAACTTCTTAATTGGAAAAGGCTTAATCGATGGTGATGTACAAACTTTCGAGGAAGAAAGTTTGATTAGTTTCTTTAAAAACAGGCTGCCTTATTTAAAAAAGCTTTTTATCGAGCATATGCTTTTGTCTTTAGGGGCATTATTTATGGCCTGCTTAATCTCTATCCCACTAGGGATTTTACTCACCAGAAAAGAGCATCTCACAAAATTTATTTTCCCTATTGTGAATACTATCCAAACAATTCCCTCCATCGCACTTCTAGGTTTTATGATACCGCTTTTGGGGATTGGATATTTACCAGCACTCATTGCTCTGTTTCTTTATTCACTTCTCCCACTTTTAAGAAACACTTATGAGGGCATAAAAGGTGTGGATCATAATTATATCGAAGCCTCTAGAGGTATGGGTTTAAGCTCCTTTCAAATACTACGTTATGTGGAAATCCCGCTAGCACTTCCTGTCATGCTAGCAGGTCTAAGAACGGCAGCAGTTATAGTCATAGGAACTGCAACATTGGCTGCAATGGTCGGTGCAGGTGGCTTTGGCGATCCTATTTTTAAGGGAGTGGCAACAGTGAATACTAGGTTGATCTTTCTGGGAGCAATTCCAGCCGCCCTACTAGCTATTTTAGTGGATAAAATTTTAGGGATTTTTGAAAAAATAATTGTCTCCCCAGGGCTTAGGGATAATTAAAAATATACTTCGTTTTTAAAAGCTTTATCAAAGTTTAGGCAACGCTCTAGAAGTTCTCGATAATTATACCTTTTGCTTTCGTCTAAATTACCTTCTAAAAACCGCTTTATTCGCCATAGACCTATGGAGAAAAAGCCCACCTTTACTGCCATCATTAAATATTCACGTTCAATAGCTTTCAATGGCCTAATTTGTTCATAACCTTTAATAAAATGTCGCGCTAAAGCTAAATCAAGATTATCTCGACTTGAATTAAGACAGCTTCCGCTTAGAGCTATACCAAGGTCTAGAATAAATCGCCCTCTTCCACTTTGTTCAAAATCGATTAAAGTGACCAGTTTGCCCTCGTGAAAAAGAGAGTTATCAAAATAGAGATCACCATGAATAATTCCTGCAGGAAAAATATCATACGGGATATCATTTAGTCCTTGAGGAAAAATCTTTAGAAAGGCGTCTTTAAAATCTGGAGCGCAATTCGGTTGCTCAATATAATCTTGAATATGTAGACCTCCATAACCCACAAGATCATGGGGTCTAATAGTGGCCAGGTCTTCTTTATGTATTTCAAGGCTATGCAGCTCACCGAGTGCCTTTCCAATTTGTGCAATCGCTGAATTATCAATTATCGGGGGAAGACCATTTATAAAAGGAAATACCACTCCAAAATAATTTTTATGGTGATAGATGGGTTTTCCTTGAATAGTTTGAATAGGATGCAATGAATGAAGATAATTATATTTTTCTAAAACTTGTAAGATTCTTTGTTCGTTTTCTAGTTGCTCGATAGTTTTATCATTAGAAACCTTCAGGAGAACCTCTTTTCCTGAAGTCAATACTACTTTAAAATTAGAGTTAGAGATCCCCGTAATTGTTGCCTGATAGGAAACCGCATTACCCAATTCGTAGTATTTTAAGATCTCATTGATCTCATTTAGATTTATTTCTGAATAAACACCCATTAACTCTTATACTGCAAGAATCCGATACTCGTGGCCAACTTTTTTTACCACTAATTTTTCCATGATGCTTTCATCAATCTCAATTTGGATTTTATCCTCTCCCTTTTGGAGATTTCCCCAAGAGCTTAAAGTGCCCTTAGGCAATTTGATGCTATCCTTATCATCTGCAAACCAAAACCAATCTAACTTAGCGATCCATTTAATATATTTCATTGTTTGAAGACTCGGTATCTGTCCTAAGAATTCGCCGAATAAATGACCGTAGTTATCTCTTTCATAGGGAATATTACGCATATATTCAAATACCAAGATTTTAAAGTTTAACTCACCGAATAGTTTAAAGCAGACCTGATACTTATCTTTCATCTCTCTATAGGCCTGCAGGAAAGTTTCATCCTCAAATCTTGGGTCAGATTGCGAAGGTTGTTTAAAAATTTCTTCAAAATGCTGAGAAGCCATTTTCTTTGAGAGGACCTGGGCAATTTGATAATAAGAGTTTTCCATAAACAACCTTTTTTTAGTTTATTGTTTACGAATTAAAGCCAATAGTCACCCTATTTTGGAAGATTTTAGAGAATATAAAGTTTATGACAGAGTGATACAGTCTACTAAAAATCTTATGCCCAGAGTGTTGCGTCTATGTTAAAATTCAGCAAATTAAATTATCAGGAGTAACACATGGCAAAAAGTAAGAACTCATTCAATGCTTTCAGTTCAATTAGTGCTGGCGGTAAAGATTACAAATTCTACTCTCTAAAAGAAGCTCAAAAAAATGGACTAGGTGATCTTAATAAACTTCCCAAGTCACTTAAAGTTCTTGCAGAGAACCTACTAAGAAATGAAGACGACTTCACTGTCTACAAAGCTGATATCGAAGCCATTAACCAGTGGGCCAAAGATAAAAAATCAACTCATGAAATTAACTATTATCCTGCTAGAGTTATGATGCAAGATTTTACAGGTGTTCCAGCCGTTGTAGATCTTGCAGCGATGAGAGATGCCATCAAAAACCTAGGAGGAGATCCTAAAAAAATTAACCCTCAAGTTCCCGTTGATCTTGTGATTGATCACTCAGTTATGGTTGATCATTATGGAACTGATGGCGCTTTCGGGAATAACGTTAAACTTGAATTTGAAAGAAATAATGAGCGTTATGAATTTCTTAAATGGGGACAGTCTGCTTTTGATAACTTCAGAGTTGTTCCTCCTGGTACCGGAATCATCCACCAGGTAAACCTTGAGTATACAGCGCAAGTCGTTTGGACAAAAAACAGTGACGAGGGTGAAGTTGCCTATTGTGATACTCTCGTAGGAACAGATTCTCATACCACAATGATCAACGGTCTTTCCGTTTTAGGCTGGGGTGTTGGTGGAATTGAAGCAGAGGCTGCTATGCTTGGCCAAGCTGTTACCATGCTTATTCCAGAGGTTGTAGGATTTAAGCTTACTGGAAACCTATCTGAAGGAACAACAGCGACAGACCTTGTTTTAAGAGTTGTTCAGATGCTAAGAGAAAAAGGCGTGGTTGGAAAATTTGTTGAATTTTACGGTGAGGGTTTAAAGAATCTTTCACTGGCAGATAGAGCGACTATTGCGAATATGGCCCCTGAATACGGAGCTACTATGGGATTTTTTCCCATTGATGATGAAACCATTAACTATCTCAAATTCTCTGGAAGAGATGCAGACAGAGTTGCACTTGTAGAAGCCTATGCCAAAGAGCAAGGGCTGTGGGCAGAACCAACCGACGAGCCGGTATTCACAGACACACTTGAATTGGATATTGCCACCGTTAAACCTGCCATTGCAGGGCCAAAGCGACCGCAAGATAGAATTCTTCTCTCTGACGCTTCAACACAATTTGAGAAGGATATGCAAAATACTTTTAAGGCTACTGATCTTAAAAAAGAAGTGCCTGTTGAAGGGCAGGATTTCTCAATCTCTCAAGGAGATGTCGTTATCGCAGCTATAACAAGTTGTACAAATACCTCTAACCCTTCAGTCATGATTGGAGCAGGATTGGTGGCAAAAAAGGCATTAGAAAGAGGACTAAAAGTAAAGCCATGGGTTAAGACATCTCTGGCCCCTGGTTCAAAAGTCGTCTCTGATTATTTAGAGGCTGCAGGTCTTCAAGATGATTTAGATAAGCTTGGATTTAATCTTGTGGGTTATGGATGTACCACTTGCATTGGAAACTCAGGGCCACTAAAGTCAGAGTTTTCAAAAGCCATTCAATCAGGTGATCTTGTTGCGACATCAGTTCTTTCCGGAAATAGAAATTTTGAAGGAAGAATTTCTCCAGATGTTAAAGCCAATTATCTGGCTTCACCTCCACTTGTCGTTGCCTATGCAATAGCAGGTAATATGAATATCAACCTTACTACAGACTCACTTGGAAAGGATAAAGATGGCAATGATGTTTTCTTAAAAGATATCTGGCCTTCAAATGAAGAGATCATCGCAGCTGTTAGGTCTGCCGTCACTCCAGAAATGTTTGCTTCTAGATATGCAAATGTTTTTGATGGAACAAAAGAGTGGCAAGACATTAAGTCTGCCACTGGTGATACTTACTCGTGGTCAGAAGCCTCAACTTATATCCAAAATCCTCCATTCTTTGAAGGAATGGGCGCTAATCCAGACTCAATAGATGATATTAAAGAAGCGAGAGTTTTGGCCATCCTTGCTGACTCTACAACTACGGATCATATCTCTCCAGCTGGTAATATAAAAGCCGACTCTCCTGCAGGAAAGTATCTTCAAGATAATGGAGTTGATATCAAAGACTTCAATTCATACGGATCTAGAAGAGGTAACGACAGGGTCATGACCAGAGGTACTTTCGCCAATATTCGTATCAAAAATGAAATGCTTGATGGTGTTGAAGGTGGATATACGAAACATATTGGATCAGGTGAACAAATGAGTATCTACGATGCAGCGATGAAGTATAAAGAAGAAAATACTTCTCTTGTTGTGGTTGCTGGTAAGGAATACGGAACTGGGTCCTCCAGAGACTGGGCCGCAAAAGGTACCAGACTTCAAGGAGTACGTGCCGTTATTGTTGAGAGCTTTGAGCGAATTCACAGGTCTAACTTAATTGGAATGGGAGTTCTTCCTCTTCAATTTACAGGTGGACAAAATCGTAAGACTTTAAATCTAGCAGGAGATGAAACATTTACTATCACAGGTATTAATGATTTAAAGCCAGGGGGAACTTTGGATGCAACGATTAAGTATTCTGATGGCAAAGAGACGACAGTGACACTTCAATCAAGAATTGATACTGCAAATGAGCTTGAATACTACCGCAATGGCGGCATCCTTCATTTTGTTTTAAGAAGATTAAATAGCTAGTAAAAAAGCTTTGAGAAATTAATAAAGGGTCTCTTATTGAGGTCCTTTTTTTATTTCATCCACTCATAGAGAGCATAATGCTCATCATTCATTCCTATCTTTTGATAAACTTTTTGTGCAGGAATATTGGATTTATCTACATAGAGTCTGATTCCCGCTAGGCTATCATCAGAATTCACCTCAGCTTGAATCATTTCATACATTTTTCTAAAGACTTTCATTTTTCTGAACTCAGGCAAAATAAACACAGAATGAATCCAAATAACATTCTGACAACGCCAATCGCTCCATTCATTTAAAGCGAGCAGCATACCAACTAAATGATCATTTTCTGTAGCGAGTAAATAACGTCCAGTATCAGATTTTTTAATTTGAGTTTCTATACCTCGATATACCGTCTCAAAGTTTAACTCGAACTTTTCTGTCTCCCAAGCCATCTGAACTTGGAAACGTGCCATTTGATCTAAATACTTTTCATCACGACACCAATTAATTTGCAAATTAACTCCCTAGCTAATAACTATTTTCATCAAGTCTTACTTTACCCCAAAAAGTCTTATAGACAAAAAAAGTATAAAAAGCGACTAAAGGTGCACCTATAGCTGTAATAGTGAGCATAATCTTTAAGGAGCCTTTTGATGCGGCTGCTTGGTAAATATTTATACTGTATTGAGGACCTAAAGTTGAAACGAGAAGATCAGGGTAGAGTTCCACCGCTACTAATACTAAAAGAAAACTAATCGTTAGGGATGAAAACAAAAATGCGCCAAGGTAGTTTCTTTTTGAAGCCAATCTTGGAATATTTGCCATACTTAAAATCGCTAAAGCTGGAATGAAAAATAGAATGGGATACGCCCTAAACTTATCAGATAAATGAGGGTAATAAATGAGGCTAAAAATTGTCACCATTGAAAATAAAATAATAAAACTAATCATTCCTACTCTAAGAAGCTTGGTTAGCTTTTCGTGTAAAGAACCTCGCGTTTTTATGAGAAGAAAGATCGCTCCATGCATCATAAAAAGTGCCAAAGTGGTAAGACCGACCAGAACTGGATAGAAGCCTAAAAACTCAAAAAAGCCGTTGCCCATATATAAATAATTTTCTCCGACGGAGATTCCTTGTAGAAGGTTTCCTAGAACGACACCTAATAAGAAGGCTAGAAATATACTGGATATACAATAGGCTCTATCCCAGTTTTTTCTCCAGCGCTCACCCGGCTCTTTACTCCTAAATTCAATCGCAATGGCCCTAAATATGATAAAGACGAGAAATAGCTTGAAAGGAATATAGAGTGAGGAAAATAAAGTTGCATAAAAATTTGGAAAGCCTGCAAATAAAGCTCCACCGGCAATAACCAGCCAAACTTCATTTCCATCCCATACGGGTCCTACCGCATTCAGTGCTATTCGACGATCTTTTTCAGACTCAAATAATAGGTGCCAAGCTCCTGCACCGAAATCAAATCCATCTAAAATAGCATAACCACTAAAAAGAGCTCCTACGACTAAAAACCACCATGTTTCATAATCAATACCAAATAGCATTTAGACCTCTTCCCCAGCTCTTCCCTTTATCTCCCCACTGATTAGGTTTGCTATTTCCTGGGTCATAGGGCGGCTCTCAATATTCGATTCATCATCTGGTCCATGCTGGATTTTTTTATTCATCATATAAATAAACAAAACAAATAAAAATGCATAAACAATAAAAAAGAGAATGATAGAAAACAAAATCTGATGAGAGGTGACTGATTCTGAAAAGGCATTTGAAGTTTTAAGGAGACCATAAACGACCCAAGGCTGTCGTCCCATTTCTGCTGCAAACCAACCAAATTGATTGGCTAATTGAGGTGCTATAGAAGCAATAACAAATATCTTTAATAACCATTGAGTCTGAAAAAGTCTGCCTTTGAAGTAAAAATAACTTCCTAACAAGCTTAAGCCGATCATAATCATTCCAAGGCCTACCATTAAATGATAAAACTGAAATATCGCATTTATCTGAGTCGGCTTATCCCCAGGCCCAAATTTATCTAAACCCGTGATCTTAGAATCAAAGTTTCCGTGAATAAGAAAAGATAAGCCCCCTGGAATTTTAGGTCCAAGGACACGTTGATTCTCTTGGTCTACCCAACCGAAAAGATATAAATCAGCTGATTTCTCACTTATAAAATGACCTTCAAAAGCAGCAAGCTTTGCTGGTTGAATTTTTGCCACTCCTTCTGCAGAAAGATGTCCAATAAAAAGCTGAGAGAGAGAACCTATCGTGGCGATGATAAGAGCTATTTTTATGGCAATTTTCGATAACTCTATATGCCTATTTTTTATTAAATAATAACTATGAACACTTAGAACTAAAAAAGCTCCCGATAGAAATGCTCCGACCCAAACATGTAAAAGCCTTTCGACAGAAGAGGGATTAAAAACCATGGCCCAAAAATCTGTGATTTCGGCTCTGGCATGAAACCCTTCTCCTACAATTTTAAAGCCTGCTGGCGTTTGTTGCCAACTATTTGCCACGACAATCCAGACTGCTGAAAACATGGAGCCAAAAAACACACCCAAAGTTGAAACAAAATGCACCCAAGGCTTAACTCGATTCCAACCGAATAGTAGTATTCCAAGAAATCCACTTTCTAAAGCAAAAGCAAATATTCCCTCCGCTGCTAGTGCAGAACCAAAAACATCTCCTACAAAACGTGAATACGCTGCCCAATTGGTTCCAAATTCAAATTCCATCACAATACCTGTGACAACACCTATCCCAAAAGTTACGGCAAAAATTTTTGTCCAAAAATGGGCAAGCTGATGATATTGAATATTTTTAGATCTAAGATAGGCGGCTTCAAAAAACACCATCAAAAGCCCTAGCCCGATACTGAGTGGAGGGAAAATATAATGAAACGATACTGAAAAAGCGAATTGTATTCTGGCCAGAATTTCAGTGTTTAATTCCATTTATTTTGCTCATTCTCTTATACGATTGGCAGTTTAATATAAGACGTCCCATTGTCTTCTGCTTTAGGCATCTTACCACCGTCAATATTAATTTGAATGCTGGGAAGCAGTAATTGCGGTGCCGAAAGCTTCGCGTCTCTCTCCTCTCTAAACCTAATAAATTGTTCTTCCGTTGTTTCCTCGCGAAGCTGAATATTGCTTTTTTTACTCTCTCCAATAGTGGATTCAAATTTTAAGTCTCGTCCACCAGGTTGGTAATCATGACCAGTTAAGACTTTCGTATCATCTGGAAGCTTATAAAGTTTTTCATGGATTGAATGATAAAGATCTTTTGCACTCCCCATTGGAAAATCGCATCTCCCAGTCCCAAAATCGGGCATAAAGAGAGCATCTCCGGTAAAAAGCATATCTTCTAACAAATAACTGCTACAGGCAGGAGTGTGCCCTGGAGTAAAAATCGTTTTTAACTTTATGCTACCAACCTGAATATCATCCGATTCATCCAATAATAAATCAAATTGAACACCATTAGTGTTAAAGTCTTTTAAGTTGAAAACCTCTTTAAATGTACTCTGGACTTTAGTGATATGTTTTCCGATGGCCACCTTGGCTTGGGGAAAGCGGCTTTTAAGCTCAACGGCACCAGTCAAATGGTCCGCATGCGCATGAGTTTCTAAAATGAGATGTAAGTTTAATTCGTTTCCTTGAACAAAATTGGTGACCTCATCTATAGACTCCATACTAGTCTTAGAAGCAGCCTGATCGTAATTCAGCACTGGGTCAATAACTACTGCATCCTTTGTCGACTTATCGTAAACGACATAGGTCAATGTATAAGTATCTTGGTCAAAAAAGTGTTTTAATTCTAATGACATGTTATATCCTCCAAAACTTATTTATTTTAATGATAGCACTCTTGCTCTTATCTAACCTTGATTACAATCAATATCTAAGGCAAAATAATGATAAGGAAAATTCATGAGTTATCAACTGTTCGAGTCTACTTTAACGAGAAGCAATACAAAATCTCTTAAGAGAAACCAGATTATATATCATGAGGGTGACAAAGCTGATGGAATTTACTTTGTCGAAAGCGGAATGGTTGGTCTTTTTCATATATCCGAAAATGGTAAGGAAACTTTTTTAAGAGTCTTTGGCCCAAAATCAATGTTTGGCCATAGATCATTTCTTGCAAAAGAGAAATACCACGCTACCACTATGGCCTTAACGGCGACAACCATTAAACATATAAGTAGTGAACAAGTTGAACAGGCCATAAACCAATCTCCAGAGTTACTGAGAAGTATATTGGAAAAAGTGGCTCGAGATTTAGGTGCAGCTGAAATTCGTATGGCCGGACTTCAGGACAAGACTACCAACCAAAGAATTGCTGAGTCGATGCTCTTTTTAAAATACAAATACCCAACAACAGTTTGGACCAGAAAAGAAATCGGTGAATACTCTGGAAGTACCCACGAATCAGTTGCACGTTTTATGAGTTATTGTGAAAGCGAAGGAATTATTAAAAAGCACGGCCGTGACTTTGAGATTCTTGACGAACAAAAACTTCTCAATAACTAAGTAATATTGACCAAGATCAACGTTCACAATAGTCACCTGATATATTATTAAGCTTGAGGTGAAAAATGATTTCATTTATTCTTGCTGGCTTGGTTGGACTTAGTTTAGGGCTTCTTGGTGGTGGTGGATCAATACTTGCCGTCCCTATTCTAGTGTATGTTTCAAATATAGACCCTAAGGTTGCAGTTGCAATGAGCTTAGGAATTGTAGGGATTGCGACTCTCTTTGGGACAATAGGACATTACCGAGCTGGAAATATCAAGTTTAAGACGGCCCTCCTTTTTGGAGGCCCAGCAATTCCTGCTACTTTTTTGGGATCTTTCTTAGCACAATTTGTATCTGGTCCCATTCAATTAAGTATTTTTTCAATCATCATGATTCTTGCTGCTATTTTTATGTTTAAAGGGAGAAAAGAAACAGATATAAAAACCAATTCTCCCCTGGTTTTACCAACAGTTTTATCCGGTATTTTTGTGGGAATATTGACAGGACTTATTGGAGTGGGAGGTGGTTTTTTAATTGTTCCGGCCCTTATGTATTTCACTGGCACAGAAATGAAGAACTCTGTGGGAACATCTCTTTTTATTATTAGCTTAAATTCCTTTTTTGGTTTTTATTCTTACCTTAATAAAGTTGAGATCCCTTGGGCATTTATGGGCAAGTTCACCGTTTTTACAATTATCGGTATTATTATTGGTTCTCAGTTGGTTCCCTTTGTTCCTCAAAAAATTTTAAGAAAATCTTTTGCTATTTTTCTCGTTGTGATGGGAGTTTTTATTTTAGCAAAAAATCTTGGGCACCTGATCTAAATCTTTATCTCTATATATCCCTGAAAATTCGAAATATTAACGTATTGTACTCTTTGGCGTTTATAATCATACCTGTATGAGAATATCTGAAAAAGAAAGACTTACGGAATTATACTATTGCTTAAAAGCAGTTCCCCTAGAGCTTTGGGAAAGCCAAGATTATGATATCGTAAAGTCAGCACTTGAAGAAAAAAACTTAAGTTTTGAGCAATGTCTTTTCTTCCATATTTTTGGAAAACTAGCACACTTCCAAACCTTACCCGAAGAATTTGTTAAAAGCATAAAAACTGACAATATACCTTCACTTATTTTAACTGAAGAGGAATCCCGCCAACTGCAGTGGGGGACAAAAAAAGCAGCTAAAGCTATTTCAAAAGGTAGTATAGGTACTGCTTCAGATAGTTTAAAAATATTTCAATATTACTATGCAAGGGCGGCTTAAAAGGAAGTGCTAGATACCTGTAAACATTGATGTCTTAGCTTTTTTTCTTGGGGAGTATAGCGCTATATGGGATAATAGTATTGGAGGTGCATTATGAAAGGAATCATCTTGCTTTGTCTCTTTTTCACAGTCGCGGGTTGTGCAACTCGTGGTCCTGCCAACGATTCTGAAAAGGATAAAAAAGATCGAAAAGAGGTTAGAACGCCGTCTTCTAAGATCTGGCAGATTCAACCAGATTTAAGCAGACATTGAATCTATTGATTTGATTTTAGCCATCAGCTCACCAAATTTGCGATCATCATACGGTCGCTCGAGGTAGCCGTGTGCAATCGAGAGTATTGACTCTTTTGTCTTCTCGGGAAGGCTGGATAAACTCTTATCAAATAGAAGTATGAGATAACTGGAAACTTCATTCTTTAATGAGGATACGAATTGTAATCCATTCATACTGTCCAATTGATAGGAAACAAGTACAAAATCAAAATCAGATTTTTTGACAAGCTCTCTCGCATCCATCGCATTTTGAGAAATTGAAACGTCAAAGCCTTGTTTGGAAAGTGAATTTTGAAGTACCGCTGCCACTTCAGATTTTGGATGAACGATAAGTAGTTTGCCAGATGTTAACTTAGAAACGACTTTCTTAGAGTGATCTTCTTTTGGAAGCTCACTTGAGTCTACTAAATCAAGTCTTATAATGAAACAAGCACCTTGCCCAGGTTCGGATTCAACGTCAATAAATCCATTCATATCTTCGATATATTGTTTGGATAAACTTAACCCTAGTCCACTTCCCTTCCCTAATTCCTTAGAAGTATAAAAGCTTTGAAAAACCTTGGCCCTATCTTCTGGTTTAATACCATGTCCAGTATCCTTTACGAGAATTATTGCCTGTTTAGCATCAGAGACGACTTCAAATTCAATCTCTTTTATATCTGACTTTGAGACGGCATCTTTTGCATTCAATAGTAGGTTTAAGAAAACCTGTTGGAGCCTTGCCGGATGAGCGTTGACATAACATGAGTCTTTTAGATTTTGAGAAAGTATTATCCCTGACTTTCGAAAGCTTGGCGAAACAAAGTTCATGGTATCTTTGATAAGAAATTTCAAGTCTACAACCTTTTTTTCTGAAAGATCACTTTGCTGGTTTACACCTTGAATAACTCTTTTAAGGCTTGAGGCGACCTGATCCATACGATCAATTCCACGTTCGGCCATCTTAAAGAGTAACTCTCTTTTCTCATCCATTTTCCCAGAACTGACCACCTCATCTTTTAGGGACTCTAAATTACTTTTTAAAATTGTAAGTGGGTTATGAATCTCATGGAACATGCCCACAGAAAGAGACTCAATATTGATTAAAGTTTCTTGCTTAGCGCATACACTCTTATACTGCTCAAGTTGTGCCTTGAGTTCTTCATTTTCAATTTTGAGTTCTTCAAAAGTTTTAGCCTTCACGGGTCTCTTATCGGACCAATAAAGTGAAACATTAAAGGGGTCCAGGATTGGACCCCTCTAATTCAGACTTTATTTATCAACTGATTTCGATAATTGGATCAAGTGAATTAAATCGTCCCTATAGCCATGGATATCGCTACCTCTGGCATCCTTTGCTATGGATTCTATATCTCTATAGCTTAAATTCTTCACTAGCTTATCCCCTCTAAGCTTTAGGGCCAAGCTTGCGGCGGCAGTTGCAAACCGAAGTTCTTGATTAGATTTATCAAACTTAATATTTGCATCAGTGAGTACTTTTTCGAACTTAAGACTTTTAGTTTCAGCTGGTTTTTTATAGCGAACTTTTACCGTAAGAAGATCTTCTGAGTTTCCTTTAGCTTCAACCTCTGTTCCATATTTAAGCTTATCAATTTTGGGCAGTTCAATTTTTTGTCCTTTGGGAACGATTTCATACAAGGCCGTCACACTATGACCTGCTCCCATCTCTCCAGCATCTTTTTTATCGTCATTAAAATCTCTCGCTGCGAGCTTTCTATTTTCATAGCCAATTAATCTATAAGCTTCCACTTTTGAAGGATTAAATTCAACCTGCACCTTCACATCTTTTGCCACCGTCACGAGATTTTTTTCGAGATCAGTATTAAATAGTTTGTTTGCCTCAAAAATTGAATCTATATAAGCATAATTTCCGTTACCTCTATTGGATAATTTTTCAAGCATAGAGTCTTGATAATTTCCCATTCCAAGCCCTACTACTGTTAGAAAAATATCATCCCTAGCCTTCTCTTCCACTAAATCAATCAGAGAGCTTTGAGATGTTGCTCCTACATTAAAATCACCATCGGTGGCAAGAATCACTCGATTCACTCCATTTTTAATAAAACCCTGCTTTGCTAATTTATAAGCGACCTCAATTCCAGCTCCTCCATTTGTCGAGCCTCCCGCATTGAGACCTTCAAGTGCCTTCAATATCTTTAGTCTCTCACTCGCCGGTGTTGGTTCAAGCACGACACCCGATGCACCCGCATAAACCACAATTGAAATCGTATCTTTTTCCCCTAGTTTCTTAAGAAGAATTTTTAGCGACTCTTTTAACAAAGGAAGCTTCTTATAATCATTCATCGATCCAGAAACATCTAAAAGAAAAACTAAATTTTTATGAGCTTTAACTAGGTCTTTTGGCAGATCAGTTTGAAGTCCTATGCGAATGATTTTTCTTCCTTCTGTCCAAGGAGATTGAGAAAGTGCTAGGTCTATACCTATGGGATGTTTTGAGTAATCCATTTTATAATCATAATGAAAGTAGTTTACGATCTCCTCAACTCGTATACTATCTTTAGGCGGAAGATTTCCGCCTTCTAAAAATCTTCTCATATTTGAATAGGAAGCCGTATCCACATCAACAGAGAAAGTAGAGAGAGGACTCTCACTTACACTCACATAAGGATTCACATCAATTTTATCATAGGCTTCACGATTAGATTTTTTTGATTTTTCTACCGGCACACTTGGGTAAGGCGATCCAGGAGAAGGGATCGCGATTTCGTCAGCGACTATTGAAGACGCTCGATTTCCAAATTGTGCTCGTCTTGCTGAGCCTCCTCCGACCGAGCCGGATACCAACTTTTTCTTTTTCGTTCTATAAGCTTTACTAGGTTTCATCTGTCCTTTGGCTCGGGGGCCTTCAGGAATTCCTCGATCTTCAGAGATGATCCCTTCAGAGTGCACTTTATTTTTATATAATACTGGTGACTCTTGGTTGAATAATTTGACACCCGTAATTGTTACAAGTGCAGCAGCTCCGGTAAAGCCAAATACTTTGATCCAATTCATTCTCTTAGTTGATTTATGAAAGAGACTCTCTCTTAAATTCACAGAAAGCCTAAGAGACTCATCTTTCTTAAACTCCTCACTTACCTTAGCGCCGAGTTCTCTTATTTTTTGAGCTTCGGCTTCAATCTCCTCCTCTGAATATCCCGCATCAATGAGTTTTAATTTAAACTCTTCCTGATTTTCTAACTCGCCAAGTGCGTAAGCCGTAAATTCTGGTTTCAATTGCATGTGTAGCTCCTTTATTTTAGCTCAGCTAAAATGATGTCTTTTAAGGCTTCAAGCGCATGATGTAATTTGTATCCCACATTAGAAACTGATAAACCCGTCGCTTCACTTATTTCAGCGTAAGTTAGGTCCTCTGAGAATTTTAAAAACAAAAGCTCTTGCTGACTTTTTGGAAGCTCATTAATTTTTTGCAAGATAAGACTCGACTCCATTAGTTTTTCATTGATACAGGGAGTAGCAAGTATCTCTTCCAACTCATCTGAAAGTTCTATTCGCTGCTCTTTTCTCAAATAATCAATCGCCAGATTTCTAGCGACTTTATACAACCAAGCTTTTGGATAATGGTTTTCAAACTTAGGATACTCCTGCTTCCAAAGTCTGAGAAAACTGTCTTGAACCACCTCCTCAGAGGGCGCTATTCGCTTCACAATTCGGTAAGCGTAGCCCAATAGAGGGCCTTCTAGGCTCACAACCGTCTTTCTAAACCACAAGTCTTTGTCCATACTCATAAATGGCTCCTTACCCCTTAAGACGTGCTAGCGAGGAATCTCTTAGAAGAAAGTCTATTTTATTAGCAAATATGAGTATTTCCAAAGACTTAGAAAATGTCCAGGAGAATCAAAAATGAGGATGCCCCAGCAGTTGGGGCATCCCTAAATTATATAAGAGTTTTTTATTTTTTATCTGTTGAAATCTATGGATCTTACTCCAACCACCCCTACGAAGCGTTGTCTTTTTTTGTAGAAATGAACTCGACTAAAATCTTGTCCATCTTTACTTACCTTCCAAGTATCTCCATCACGATAGAGATCAATCATGAGGCTATACCTTCTTCCCGTTATTCCGTTGTAGAGATAAGTAAGCTGAACGGCCCCACCCTGGTGAGCGGCAAAATTGTCAGAAGACAATGTCACGATATCTCTTCCACTTTGACGATAAAGGACGATACCACCATAAATTTCTGAGTCGTTATAAGACTTTGCCTCATAAGGAGCATTTGGATCGTGTGACTCAACAGTCATACCAGTTATGTCGTTATTTGAATCTAAATTCAAAGATAGAGTGAGCGTTTTAGACTCTCCCTCAATAGTTCCTGTAATAATTCTTACTGAAGCTTGAGTTAATGAACTAAATAAAGTTGCCCCTAATATAAGGCTAGTCATAATCATTTTTTTCATGGTTTTTCTCCTTTGCAAAATCTAAGGTTTTGCTATCCCCTGCATAGGTGGCGACACTATGACAGAACAGATAGGATTGAACCAAAGCTTGTAAAAAATACTCAACAAATGGGCAATTTTAGGAAAAAACAGCCTCTTTTTTGCAAAAATTTAGTTCAAATAAAGTTATTAAAAAAAAATTTATGAAAGGTTTACAATCAGCTGAATCGCCGAATGAAGCTATTATAACCAACGAGAACCTCGCCTTAAAGGCGTATTTAAAAAATCCAATTGTGTCCCATTTTTTTTTAAGTGATAATTATTCCAGTATTGTTTAACAGAGAGGAAATGAATGAGCTTAGCCCGATTAAATGAAAGAAAAAATGTACCATTTAGCAACACCTTGGATGCACTTGAAACCAATGTTTTTTATGCTGATGCGGACTTTAATCTTATTTACATTAACGAAAAAGGCATTGAAACTTTAAGAGCGATCGGTTCTGAGATTGAAGCAGAGTTTGGATTTAAAGTAGAGACTCTACTTGGAAGAAGTATCGACGACTTTCATAAAAACCCGGCTCACCAAAGAAAAGTTCTCAGCAATGAGAGAAATTTCCCCATTAATACTGAAATTCACTTAGGAAGCTTAATCCTTGATTTGAATGTAAACCTAGTAAAATCTGAAGACGGTGGAATTGACGGCTATGTAGTAAACTGGGAAGAGATCTCAGACAAAAAGAATGCTGAAGAAGAGGCTGCTAGACTTTCTAATATGGTTAAGCTTAGTCCCATCAATACGATGATGGCAGATAAAGAAGGAAATCTTCTTTATATGAACGATAACTCAGCGACAACACTTAAAACTCTCGAGCATCTTCTGCCAGCCCCTGTAGATAAATTGGTAGGTAAT
>CEQY01201712.1_pt1 | contig 41157 bp, 44 predicted proteins | sample 361391 | NCBI WGS metagenome assembly CEQY01 (sample SAMEA2621075, study PRJEB7988) | marine metagenome | isolation source: saline water (ENVO:00002010), including | reverse complement strand
CCTTTAAAGTAAATACTCGATACTCATTACAAACACTTCCTGGATAATAAACATCGTGAATGAAGGTCCTATCGATACATTCTTTTGAATGATATCTATTCTTCCAAAATGTTAATCTCACGGTATTGGGTGTATTTGGTGTAATCAGCAATTTAAGATTATATTCAACCAGTTCCCCACTGAGTGGTTGAAAATCTAAATCAATTCTCTTCTTATTTAGCTCTATTGTCTCAAAATGAACTTCACTCCCAAAACTTGAACATGCTAAAATAACTAATAAAAACAAAATCTTCATAACTCACCTTTTAATTTGAATGGCGAGGTTATAGTTGAAATCCTTACGCAACGCAATATAAGTTTGGGAACTTGAAATTATTTCAAAACAATAGTTTAACTAATTGAATTTACATAGGTATTTTGAGCAATTTCTCAGGATATCTTTTATCTATTCCTCGATAGAAGATCGAGATTTCAATTTGGTGAGTCTCTGTGAAAAAATAATGGTGTTGCTGACGACAAAGGAGTCATTATGAAAGCATTCTTTGGAATTATATTTACAGTTTTAGTACTCAACATTCCTGTCTCGATGGCCTGCGGAGATAATGATCAGCCAGAGAAACAAGTTTCTAATCATGATGAAACTGAAATATATCAAAGCCACCTGGATGACAGGGGTCGTGCGGATTTAGTCTTAATACATAAAAGATAAGGCTAAGGAAATATCCCTGCATACTTATAAGAGGAGACAATTTTTCTTAAAGCGCTGATATAAGCTGCGGTTTTCAGATCGATTTTAAAATCATGTTCCTCTAGTATCGTTTTAATTTGATGAAAGGACGTAATCATTGTCTCCTCTAAACCTGATGCCACCAACGCCGACTCATCTCCATCTTTGCTGAATTTATTAATCAAGTCATGGCTCACTTTTGCTCCGGTAGACTCGGTAAAGAGACTGACAAGATTATTAAAATTACTTTTTTCAAAGCGCTTATCAATTCGACCAAACCTAATATGAGAAATATTTTTAACCCATTCGAAATAAGAGACTGTCACCCCTCCAGCATTTAAATAGATATCGGGAATGATAAGATAGCCCTTTTTAAAAAGTTTTTTAGTTGCATCTGCAGTAAGAGGACCATTTGCCGCTTCGGCTATGATTTTAGCCTTAACTTTATCATAGTTCTCACTCGTTATTTGAGATTCCAAGGCAGCAGGTATCAGGATGTCTGCTTCAAAGTAAAGGATAGCTTCTCGATCTTCAGAAAACTCCGCGCCACTAAAGTGTTTAATACTACCACTCTGTTTTCTATGCTCGGCTAAAGCGTCAATATCGATCCCTTCAGGATTAGTAATGATCCCCTCATATTCACCGATGGCCACAACTTTTGCACCCATCTCAGAGAGAAATTTGGCACTATGATAGCCAACATTACCGAAGCCTTGAATAGCTATAGTCTTAGCTTTTACACCTGGCTCTATTTTATATTGTTTACAAATACTATTGGTATTGAGGATTTCTTGAATACCGTAAGCCACCCCCAGCCCTGTAGCCTCAACTCTTCCTGCTATTCCACCATGATCCCTAGGTTTACCTGTTACACAGGCCAGTGAATTTATATCATGTGATAACGTGCGATAGGTGTCTGCGATCCAAGCCATTTCTCTTCCACTGGTATTCACATCCGGAGCAGGTACATCAATTTCTGCTCCGATAAACCCCCTCTGGAAAAGCTCATAGGTTAATCTACGACAAATTCTTTCCAGTTCGTTTTCGGTAAAGTCTTTGGGGTCTATTTTCACTGCGCCTTTAGCCCCTCCAAAAGGAACATCTACCACGGCACATTTATAACTCATAAGTGCTGCAAGGGCTTCAACTTCATCTTCATCTGCTAAGTGAGAAAACCTAATTCCTCCTTTGCAAGGTAACCTGTGGTGGCTATGTTGAGAACGCCAAGCCTCGATGACTTGAATTGTCCCATCATCCTTTTTGATAGGAAAACGAATATGTATGATGGTGTTATTTTGTAATATTTGTTTGAGTACGTCTTTGGGAGCATCAAGATATTTAGCAGCTTCTTCACTAAACTCTCTTACTTGTTCAAAAAACTTAATTTGGGAGCTCATTTATTGTCCTTTTAATTCAGACTTTAATTTCAACACTTTCGAATTATCATCTTGTTTGATGAGATAAGCGGGACAATCGTCACTTCCTTTTTTTGTCACTTCACTGCCTTCAATAGTACGAGTCACTTCACGTTTAAAGATTTCGACAACTTCACCTTTTGCAGTTCCGTTTCCCCATTTCCATTCCACTTGTGAGCCTGTTCTAATCATATTTACTCCTTAATAAATAAGAGTAATTTTAGTCGAACTTCCAAGGAAATCTTGTTTATGATTAGAATAAATGTGAAGAAATATAAACGTTTGAAAAAAGCCCCAGAACTGGGGCTTATATTTATGAAACTACTTTTACGTTAACTGCACATGGTCCTTTTTGGCCTTCACCAACTTCATACTCCACAGTGTCGTTTTCATTTAAACTGTCACTTGCAAGAGCTGAAACGTGTACAAATAAATCTTTACCACCGTCTTCTGGTGTGATGAATCCGTAACCTTTCTCTTGATTAAAAAATTTAACCTTACCTTGAGCCATTTTTTTACTCCTTACTTAATAAATGCAAAATTTGAAAATTAAAACCGGCCATAACCTCTATCTAAAAAATTTTAACTAGAGTCATTAAGGCCAAGACTTGATAAGAATTGATCTATTGAAATCTAATTTTTACTTATTTTAGCTCAATCCCATCTTGAGCACAACAAAATAAGCATAGGCAACTAACCAAAAAATCAACTACTTAAGTGAAGATTTAGCTATTTCTGAAACTTGAATTTGATGTTTATGGTCAAAATAACTCAAAGGAGGAACGTCGAGAGGACTTTGGAGTAGCTCTTTTAACATAAGTGTAGAGATCAAACCATCATCTGATTTTTTCCAAATGGCGTACAGTTGTATCTTGATCGGTTCATTTAAACGGAAGGTTTTCAGCCCCTCTATTTTGGCCATAGGATTTCTCACCATATAGGTCACACACCTACTTCTCTTACACAGTTTTTGTAAATAAGTTGGATGATCACTAGTGAATTTTTCTTTGGGGTAAATTTTTTGTTTTCTTAAATTCTTTTGAATGATTTGGTGCAGACTTTTGTCCCAATTATTAAAACCAAGAGGTATATGAGTCAGGAGATCATGTGAGTCCTTAAACTTTTTGAAAAGTGATGGAGAGCAAACAAACTCTACTTCATATTCACCGATTTGAGAGAACAGCAGTGCTTTTCTTCTCGGCTTTTGAGTGGATATGCCCCAGTCCACAGTCCCTCTCACGAGATTGTGCATAAGAATCTCATGATCTGCAAAGCTTTGGGTATTAACAGTACCGTACTTAGTGTAGAGGTCCCAATATTGAGATATAAACTCTTCCGAGAGATCAAAACAAAGTGTGCTATTAATTCCAACCTGTACGGGATAACCACCCACAGTTTGTTCTGAAAAGTTTTCTAAGAGTTTACTTCCCTCTTCAAAGACCAATCTCGCTCGTTCAAAAAGTTTGATGCCATCTACAGTAAGCACCAATCCTTTGGAGCTGCGATGGAAAAGTTTTTTATCAAACTTATCTTCTAATTTTTTAATTTGTTCACTGACTGTTGACGAAGCAGCTCCCAGGACCTGAGCACCTTCTTTAAGGGACTGAGACCTGGCTACTTCATAAAAACAATAAAGATGATTCCAATTTATATCTTTTAACTTTTCCACAAAGTTAGAATAATAAATTGTTTTATGTTAGTAAAATACGAATGCGATTATGAATAAACTTGCTAAATAAAGAAAGTTTTTGTGACTAATTATAGATATGATAAACAATCATCCTCTAAAATTTCTGCGCGAGTAAAGTTTCTCGGCTCAACCATTGTTTCGTTGAATTCCTCTAAAAGTTCTTCATTGCTTTTGGAATGAGATTTCTGTTGTGTGTTCTCTTGATCCATAAATCCTCCTAAACAAAGCATTATTGCCTTGCATAAGACTATTTAACCAATTATCTAGGTAAAAGTAAACAGATGGTTAACTAAGTTCGGAATTACCGAACTTGTGTAAACAATTTATGTTTGCGAAATATGATACTGATGAAAAGAAATTCCATTTTTCTGCAGCTCTTTTAATAGTTCTGTTCTTACTTGATTTCTTAGCTCCCAAGCCTCTGAAGGGGTCTTGGTCCAGGCTGCGATCCAACAACGAATAGAATCTTTCATGAGATCCATGACCCAGAAGGCTGGTTCTTCATTACCTAGAAAGTATTGAGACTCCCGGGCAACCTTTTTGGCAATCTCCTCCACATTAGATAGGTCTGAATTCGGAGCTACAAAAAATTCCACATGGGCCCATATAAAATGGTCGTTCATGGTCATATTTTCTATTTCTTTTTGCAGTAATTTTGTATTGGGGATGACAATTCGGTTCCAATCCCAACGCTTAAGAATGGAGTAAGCAAGTCCGATCTCTTCAATAATTCCATAATGCCCATCGATTCGGACCGTATCTCCTACTCGAATCGATTTAAAAAAAGAAATGACAACACCAGAAAAAAGATTTTCTAAAAATGGCCTAAGTGCCAGACCCGCTACCACTGAAACAACAGCTGCTATAACAGAGATATAAACATTAGAAATACGGTCAAGGTAGGGAATCAAAATCAGCAAAATCCAAAGAACAAATGAAAGGATGGGAAAAAGACTTCTGATAAAGTTGAACTTACCTTCAATATCTTCAATCCCTTTCGTGCGTAGATCACTCATCTGATTATCTACCGGTGAATCCGTCTCAACAGCCTCTTCTAGTCTTCGTTTCTTTATATTTTTAAGTTTTGAGCGTTCTACTTTAGTGATTTTAAAACGCACTAAAAAATTTAAGAATAAAAATATCAGGGTAAGTGAAAGGGGATAGGAAATTTCTCTTAAGTATTCTAGCAAGTTTACCTCTTAATCATTATATGTTTTGTAAAATAACTTCTTTAAGTTTGGTGATATCAATAGGTTTGGCAATATAATCATTAAAGCCGACTTTAAAAGCTTTGTCCCGCTCTGAGCGATGAGCATGAGCCGATACGGCAATAATGGGTAGATCGTGACCTCTGCTTCTAATCTCTTTAACTGTTTCGTAACCATCTAAACCAGGCATCTGTATATCCATAAGAATAATATCAGGTACATTTTTTTCAATAAGCTCAAGTGACTGCTCACCTCCATCACACATAATGAGGTTAGCTTGAGTGGGTGTCAAATAGACTTTTAAAAGATTTAAGTTCTCCCATGAATCATCTACAATTAAAACATTTCTGCCGGAAAGATTCTGATCTTTCAAATCTTTGATCTGTCGTTTTTTAGTTTTTTCATTGGGCTGGCTTGCAGCGGTCTCGAAAGACTTAACACTGAGTTTAAATTCCGCTCCCTCTCCGACTTGACTCGCTACGAGCTCTAGGTCTCCTTGAAGTAAGTTTGCTAATTTTTTTGAAATCGCTAACCCAAGTCCTGTTCCCCCTAATTGCTGTTTACTTTCTTTATGCAGCTGGGAAAAAGGTTTAAACAACAAATCAGATTTCTTTGGATCAATACCAATACCAGAATCTTTGATATTGATGATCAGCTCATCTTGTTCAAGCCCTGCAGTTAATCTCACTTCACCTTTGTGAGTAAACTTAATTGCATTACTGATGAGGTTATTTAAAATCTGTTCCAGTCTTTTTTGATCTGAAGAAAAACGAGTCTTCTCATCGATAGTTATATCGACTATAAAATCAATGTTCTTCTCTCTTGCTGGTAGATCAAAAGATTTTGAAATGGCTTCTAAAAAGGGACTTAGTTTAAAAACTTTAGGTGTGATTTCTAATTTTTCCGCATTTGCTTTGGTGATATCTAAAAGATCATCAATCAAAAATCGCAATTGCTTAGCATTATTGACAATGGTCTCTCCCCAGCCCTTCCCTTCATCATCTGTGAATTTTTTATTGGCCAGTAAAAGTTCAGTGTAGCCGGAAATAATTCCCAAAGGTGTCCTTAATTCATGGCTGACATTGGCCAAGAATTTGGTTTTAGCATCACTAGCGAGATTTGCTTTAATGGCCAACTGCTGATTATAAGCAATGGGAAAAAGGATACATTCAATAAAGACCGCTCTAAAAATATAAACCATGGCGACAACTTTAAAAGCGTGACCCAAATAATTAAAGCGGTTATCAACTTCAAAATAAGTTAAAAAGCACGCACTGGTAAGAGCGAGTAAAAAACTACCGTAAGCTAATGAGTTAAAGATTTCACTTTCATCTTCTTTAAGCCGTGTCGATTTTATACTGAATATCAGCCCCGCACAAATTGCTAAGGTACAAATAATTGCCTCTAATAAAGTTTTTAAAAAGGTTGTTCCCTCTCCGGGTATAAATAAGGTCGGAAGTGCATCTTCTAAAAACAAGACCGTACCAAAGATTAGAAAGAGGACTAAGCTAGCGCCCAATACAAGAGGTAACCGAAGTGATTTTACATTAGTAATAAGCCTTTCAAATGAGCCAAAAGAAATAAGCAATAACCCAATGACCTCTGCTGCACGTGCAAAAATCCAAAAATAGATAGATTTATTTGTACTATTAGCGGTAATAAAGTCTGACATTCCTGCGTAGGACATGAAATGCCCAATATCGAGTATCGATGTAAAAAGACTAAATATACTTAACTTTATGATCGCTGGAGTACGGACAAACTCCCAGGTCGCAAGACCTAAAACAAAAATAGCAAATGCCAGAAAAGATGAGACTAACTCAAAACTGGTATGGATCGTAAGAAAGTTATGATGAGAGAGATCTGAGTGAAAGGGAATATTATAAAAATGAAAGAAAAAAAATATTAAAATGCAGATGAGAAAAGGAATCACTTTTATATCTAAGATTATATTTCTAAACGCATTTATCATGTCATCAAACTACACTAAATGGAGCACTTTTAATAGATCAATTAGGTATTAGAAGGTCGCTTAATCTCATTCGCGGCTAGAATTTTATTACCTCTCACCGTCACATCCGTGAGGAAAGACTTCTCAAATTTGACATCTAGCACATAAGCTTTCACGCTCACTTTAATGACAAATTGATTGGACAGAGGAACTTCTTCAAACACCACAGCAACCGGTTTTTCCAGATAGATAAAGCGGCTGGTAATAACCACTTCATGTAAAAGTTTTCTGATGATCTCTAGGTCTTGATGAATAGAAATATAAAAAGGAATGACCACCATCATATCTAACGCGCCGCTATTTCCACTGGAGACGATATCGGTTAAAAACTTAGAATTAGGTATAGTCACTAAATTATCATCTAAGGTGGCCAGTCTAACAGAACGAAGCCCAATGCTGCGGATCTCTCCATACTCCCCATCGAAGCTGACTCGATCCCCTACTTGAAAAGGTCTATCAAATAAAAGGATAAATCCTGCGATCATGGAGCCCACCAAATCTTTAAGGGCAAAACCTATAGCAACTGCTGCAGAACCTCCAAAAGCCACCAATAGCTCTTTAGATGGTTTAAAAACATAATAGAAAACGGATAGCACCCCTACCAAATAGGCGAGAAAGGTAAACACAGTCGTCAATTGGAGAATGGCCAAACGTTTTCCGCTAAATTTAGTTTGTAACCTTAAAGACCAAACGGTGACAATTTTTACAATCACATAGATACAACCTATGAGAAGTAAAAATAAAAAAACCTTATCCAGTTTAAAAAAATCAAAAATAAGCAGAGATATGTCTTTTTCAGTTTCCATAAATAAAATTCTTTAGTCTTAAATACTTAGTTACGCCATATTGAGTTGAAATATCAACCATATAACGATGGCCTTTATCTCTGAAGAAAAACTTATTCTCTAAAGCAAGCCTTATCGCATTACGAACGATTCCCTCTGGTAGTCCGGTCGTCTTGGCAATCTCACTGGAAGTAAGATTTTCATGCTTAATCACATGGGCCACCACAAACATAAGATCATCTGGAAGCTTTTCTAGGCCAGCGAGATCAACATCCTTAGGAATATTAACATTAAAATAAATTCTGTTTTTTCGTGAAAGTGCCGATATCCATAAAAAGAGAGCTGAGCGAGGGTTACCATTCGACATCTCCCACAAAAGTTTAAAAAATTTGGATTCTACACTTGAGTATTTATCTATTTCATCTTGAGACTTTGTCGCACTAATCAACAGATCGTAAGAGAGCTTATATTGAGATTTAGCGTGGCGTTTAAGAATGAGTTCTTTAATTTTAGTGTCTGTCCAGCCTTTGAGTTCAAAAATATTTCTAAAAAATTGTGTTCTTCCAAACGCTCGATCAAGATAGAGCCAACTATATTTGTTAAAAGACAAAATCCAAAAAACATTCTTTGTGTTGTAATTCACTAGATTGGTTAAAGCATAATAAGCCTCAAAACCACCAGTGTGAGAAAGAAATATATTCTGAGCTTCATCTAAAATAACGAGTTTCTTTTTGTCACTATTCCTGTCAATTTCATAGAAGTCCACATCTTCTTCCTGAATCCTTTGACCCGTGAGAATTTCTGAAATAAATAAAACTAAACTCTCTTTTGATATAGTTTTGGAGGGGACTTTAGCATAGTGAACCTCCAATTCTTCTTTCTCTCCAACCATTGCTGCGACTTTTTTAAGCAATGTTGTCTTACCTATTCCTTTGTCTCCATAAACAACCAAGGAGTGTTCATCTGATGATTCATTCAACCATTCTTGAACTTCTCCATGAAGTTTTTCTTCCAGGCCTTGAGCACTAAAAACATATTCTTCACTCGAATCAATAGATTTGGGAGAATACAGTTCTTTGTACTCATGAGGAATCTTATTATCCTCCCCTTCTTCAGCTTCGACTTTTTCGATTTGTTTTTTAAATAAATTTGCAGAGAGCTTCTTTGAAATTTCAAAATTTTCAGTCAGCGATATAACAAAATCAACAGCTTTAAAAACGATAATAAAGAGCAGAATAAAAAAGGCTCTTAATTGAGAAGGGAGAAAACTTATAAGCTGAAAGTATTTTTCAACGATCACACCGGAGAATTTCTTTTCTGTGTAGACAGAGAATTCACTTTCCCAACGACTCGATTCCATAATCAATGAGTAAACTGAATAAGCCAGGACAATTATATTAATAAGAGTGTAGATATAAACTTTACCAACCGTTATTTCAAAGAAAATCATTGTGTAAAAATAAATAAGAAAAATATTCTTAAATTTGTTTGATGTTTCCTCTGCCTTGATACGAAAAGCCGAAAAATTTGTTGAGTCTAACCTTGAGACAGAACCAAGAAAACTAGTGAGAAAAGATTTTAATATAATGGACCATAAATAAATTTCAACAACTTTAAACAAGAGATGAATTTCCGATACGATCGCAAGGTCATCTATTAAATGAAGTGTGAATAACCACATTAAAGGGATTGATATATCCCTTATCTTGACCCAAAAGAAATAAGTTTTCTTCCAGAAATATGATCGTGGATTTTGTCTTAGGGCCGTTTGAAGAAATGAATCTAATCGCTCCTTTCCTTTTCCATAGAGCACTTTTAACATGGCCAAAAAAGAGAAAATAAGAATCAGCCCAAAGATTTTTGAAAAGATATTTACATACCCTTTTTGTCCTATGGAAATCTGTTCTCTCACGTAAAGAAATTTTGAATAAAAATAACTTAGAATTCTATAGGGTGCATTGAGAATTTCATTTTTTATGAGCTGGAAAGAGCTTGTGCTCAAAAATGTTTTAAAGAAATAAGAGTAGCCTAGTTTTCGAAAGAACCTCGTTCGAATCGCATTACTACTGGTTACAAGTTGGTTCAGAAGCTTTAATTCATAATATTTTTTTTCTGTATAAGATTGAACAATATTGAGTCTCAACTGCACTAACTCTGTTCTGAGTTCTCTTAGTTTTTCCGTATTTTTCCTCTCCTCTATTCCCTCAAGTGGGGGTATCGTTGGTAGTTCGAGGTTATTATCAAAGCGAAATAAATCTTGATAATTTTCTTCGCTCAGCTTCAACCAAAGTTCTTGGACGGAGATAAAATGATTCACCAGCTCATCACGGTTTTGTGAAGAGAGATGAGAGGACGACGTAGCTAACTTTTCATTAAGATTTTCAAAATACTTAATCTTAGTTTCAAGATTATTATTAAATGTAATTTTTTTCTCTAGCAGCTCAATTTTTATTTTTGTCAGCTCATTCTCAAGTGATAACAAGTCCTGTTTTTCTTCATTCGTATTTTTAAGAGCTTCTTTCTGATTTCTCAAAAGATCATTTTCTAATTTATTTTTAATCCCCAAAGCTGTTTGAGAATCGAGAACTATTTGCTCTCTTAATCTGGGAATGCTTGTCTCTGTTAAGTTTGACTCTCGTAAACTATCAGAAAGTTCGAGATTTCTTTGTAAAAGCTGAATTTCTAATTCTCTTAATTGAGTAGAAGCGGAAGTCAATTGCTCCCATTTTTCTTGCTGCTCAGCTTGTTTTAAACAGTTCGCGATGGTTCGATTTTCAAGAGCGACACCATTAAACTCATAAATGGTGTTTTTTATGGAACTAATTTTTGTAGATGTTTTAGAAAGATCAAAGTCTAGGCCAAAAATTTCTCTAAAAATAACCCCATCGACTTTTTTTCCATTCAAAACAGCTTGGACTTTCGATATTTTGGTTTGAATGAGACTGAGTGCCCCTTTGAAATTTTTCGTTGTTTCTAATTGATTACAATTAAGATCAGAAGCTAATATTGAAGTGGATAAGATTGAACAAATGAAAATGATGAAAACGCTGCTTTTCATAAAGCCACTATCCTCTTTAGAAACTTAACTTATACCATCTAGTATTGAATGTTTTAAAGTCGATGTAAATATTTAACTCTTATTTACTGTGAAGCGGCATTTTATTAACAGGGGAAGTGCACACAAAGAGATACTTCCTAAAATAATTGTATTCACCGTGTAGGAAAAGCTTTCAGTCAGTTGGCCAGTGAGATAACTCGCATTTGAGTCGCAAAGATTGACCACCCCCATAAATAAAGAGAACTCAAGAGCTGCAAATTCTTTTTTAGTATGCTTCATTAAAAATGAATAGAGGCTGGCGGTACAACCCCCTATAAAAAAATAAAAGATCACATATAATAAAATAAGCACCGTAAGGGGAAGCTTAATATCGAGTCCCAGCCCTACCGTTATAGAGACAACTGCAGTGGATGCAATAGCAGCGATTAAGACTTTGGCGGCAGGGAGGCGGTCTGACCATCTCCCCCAGATGAGGGCTCCAAGAGACATTGAGATGGGGATGAATAAACTATAGGTTGTGGCATGAATTTGAGCTGAGGCACCTAATTCTTTTAAAAGAGCACTTCCGATAGTAGAAATGCCATTATAAGAAAAGCCTGCAAAATAAGTTATTATGATGAGCATCCAAAAGCTCACTCGAGCGAGGACCGCTTTTAAGTCATAGAGATACTCACGTACTGTCCTGTTCGGAAGTTTGGTTTCTTGAATTTTCGAAGCAGCTAAAAAGATCAAACTCACAAATACACTCAACATTAAAAAAACGACTAAATAATTCACTCCTAGTTTAGCAGCAATAAAAACTCCCGCTCCCCCAAAAATACTCCTTCCCACCAACATCCCACTTTGCAAAATGCCGTTCATTTTTCCGAGATCGCCGTTCGGTATACTTCTAATGACAAGAGCATCTATACAAATATCTTGCAGAGCTGCGAACACTCCATGCAAGCATAGAATAGTAATTAAAAAAGAGAGGGATTCAGAATGAAGAGCATCTTGGAGAAAAAACAAACTGGTTCCCATCACTAATTGATATATAACTAATTGCTTTTTGAGTGAGAGAAATTTAAAAGAAATGATATCGACAAAGGGAGCATAGAGAAATTTTATGATCCAAGGAATGGTTGCAATTGAGCTCACGGTTGAAATCTCAGCTAAACTAAAGCCTTGGTCTTTAAGTAAAACTGGTAAGCACCACCAAATAAAACCAATAGGTGCCCCTTCAGAGAAATAGAGTAGAAAGAATGTAATTTTTTTCACGTATGACTTAGTTTACATTTCAAAGTCAAAGTAATCAAAAAATTCTTCCTCATCATCAATAGAGGTATCTCCAAGAATACCGACATTAAATAAAGCGTCTCCTGACATAATCAAGGCCGTACTACACATACCTAGTATGACACCGTCTTTCTCCATTTTGATCGTAGTGGCAAGCTCTCCTGTCATATGGCGTATTTCTCCCAGAACTTCACCTTTTCTGACAACTTTACCATATTGAGATTTACTTAAGAAAATTCCACCTTGTTTGGCCCTTATCCACTTCGTTTTATGAATAATAAATTTATCTTCATTAAACTCCGCTGCTTCAGAAATCATATCATAATGGGCCAGGATACTTTTAACTAAATTCACTCCATATTTGGTAATGACAGGATCAACTCTTAGTCCTTCTCCTCCCTCAAAAACAATACAAGGCTTTTTGAGGTCATTTATGGCCTCCCTCAGAGATCCATCTCTAAGAGTGCTGTTGGCGACCAAAGGAATACTAATATCTTCAATAATCGAATTGACTTCGCTCAATTCTAAGTCACATCTGATCTGTGGAATATTGAATCGACCAGGACCACCGGAGTGGAGATCGATGAAAACATCACCATATTTTGTAATATTCTGAAAAATAAAATGAGCAAAACGAGAACCAAAACTTCCCTTCATATTCCCTGGAAAACAACGATTTAAATCCTTGCGGTCTGGTAGATACCTTAGCTTATTAAAAAAACCATAGATATTGACCATAGGAAGAATAATCAAAGTACCTTGAGAGAGTTTAAACTTCTCTGTCATGAGAGCTTGAGCGATACGCATCCCATTTATTTCATCTCCATGGATACAAGCAGTCACGACGACACAAGGAGAGATTTCTTTTGTGGCCCTATAGACGTATAAGGGGGCCCTTACTCTTTGCATACCGTAGAAGGAGGGAAAAATCACATATTCCGTTTTGGGTTTACCTACCTCAAAATCATTAACATTTATTTCATAGATGTCTTTATTCAATGTTAATTATCCTTTTTTACATTCTGATAGTTATCGATAATATATTCAATTATCTTTCCTGCAATATTTTTTTCGGTACATCCTTCAATTCCCTCAAGTCCCGGAGAAGAGTTAACCTCTAATATTTTTGGCCCACTTGCTGAGCGGATAATATCAACTCCAGCGACATTGAGCCTCATGGCCCGAGCTGCATTAAGGGCAACTTTTCTTTCTTCAGCGGTGATTTTGATAGGAATACCTACCCCTCCCCTATGGATATTTGAACGAAACTCACCTTCTTTTGCTTGCCTCATCATGGTGCCAACAACTTTATCTCCGACAACAAAACATCTGATATCTGAGCCATTAGCGTCTTTTATAAATTCTTGAACTAAAAAGTTGGCATTGAGTTCACGAAAAGCATCAATTAAACTCTCAGAGGCTTTTTCAGTCTCTCCCAACACAACTCCTCTGCCTTGGGATCCTTCTAAAAGCTTCACTACCATAGGGGCTCCCCCCACCAAATTCATAAGACTTTCTGTTTGTTGAGTTGAATGGGCAAAACCTGTTTTAGGAAGGGGTAAGTTTTTTTGTGACAGAATTTGCAAAGACCTTAATTTATCCCTAGAGCGACCTATGGCATTTGATGAATTAAGACAGTAGACACCCATCATTTCAAATTGCCTGACAATGGCCATCCCATAGCTACTTATACTTGCTCCAATTCTTGGGATGACGGCATCGACATTATGTAACTTTTTTTTCATATAATGAACCATCGGAGCACCAGAGCATACATCCATATAACATTTAGTAGGATCGATGACTTCGACCTTATGACCACGCTCTTTGATCTCTTCTACGAGTCTCTTGGTAGAGTATAAGGATTTATTAATAGATAAAATCACAAACTTCATAAAGCTCCCATTCGTTTATGGACATAAAAAAGAATGTAGCATTATTACAAAAATAAAACTTTAATAAATTTTGTAAAATATAAATAATTTAGTGATTAAACGGTGCGATATTTTTCTTCAAATTAATATTCGCTAAATTGACCATGTTTTTTTTGCTGTTGGATTCTCCAATCTAGGTAGAAACGATTGAGCTTTTGTTCAATATTAGGAATATCAGAATTTTGTACCGGAAGTTTGAGTAAAACAGAAAATTCCTCTCCATCTTCAACCAGAAGTTTTGTTCTGGGATCCAAAGAAGGAACAATCACTCCTTCTTTTTCACAAAACTTGCTAATATTTTTTTTGGCATCGTCGAGGTATCCTGAACAATAATCGGAGGCAAGAGTGAGAAGTCTTTTTTCAAAATCCTCTAATTTATCTACATCTTTGATCTTGAAATTAAATGATTTTATTGAGTAGCCTTTAAAATAAGACTCATTTTTTAGACCTTGGGAGAGCATCAGACTATTGGGAAGTGAAATGACATCGCCTGTCGTTTGTTGAGAGTTTTTTTCAGGGCCAATTTCTAGGATTTTAGTTGTGAGTAAATTCTTCTCAATAACAAAACCCCTGTACTCGTCAATCTCTATCCTTTGCCCACTTTTAAATATATTTGAGATATTGATAAGAATTCCCCCTGTTAAACACATGATCAATTCTTTAAGGGCAATAACAATGGCTGCTGCAACTGCGATGAGTGAGACAAAAAAGACTTGCAGCTGAGCAAACCATAATAAAAAACTACAGGTAAAAAGACCGTAAATGAGATAGCGAGTAGCTTTCTTTTTGAGGATTAATTTTTCAGGCTTGGAGATCTTTTTTTTGTTGATAGAAGTATTCAGAATTTTCTTGAGGACACCAAAAAAGATCACCATTAACAACGTATAAAGTATTGTTTTTATAAAAGGGTATTGGATCGCTAATGTAGAAATGTAATTAAAAAAAGGCTCCATTTAAACTCCTCAAAAGCTTTATTCTAGCTAAAATTATGTAAAGAGCTAAGTAAAATTTACATTCTTTTGAGATTTTTCCCCGAAATTTTTAAGGCAAAGTATTATTGTTGATACGGAGAAAAACATGAAAATGAATGCTTTGAGTTTAGTGACCCTACTTACAGTTAGTTTTACTTTTTCTGCTCATGCGCAACTGGCGACTCAAGCCCCCCTTGCACATGAAAGAGTCAATAATTCAATCAGTATTGGTTGTGAATATTTAAATGACTCACCCACTTACAAAGCGAATAAACTTTCTGAGGAATTCATTAAAAATAAATATGTCAAAGTTCATTTTGTGGCCAACCAAACTGAATTCGCTATCAAAGTTGACCGAGAAAATAACGCGACTCTTAGCTCAAAAGATGCTTCAGAAAAGATTTCAGCTCAAATCAAATCAGAGAAATACCGAGGCTATAAAGTTAAAATGCTCAACTTTGCTAGTTCTCACTCTAGCTTTGCTCAGAAAATTAATATCAAAAACCTCAAGTGTTGGATGGAAACTGCGGTTGAAAAATACCATGCACTCACTCAACCTGAAGTTCATATAAATGTTCACCCCTATTTTAATTATGACTATAGTGGTGCAACAAAAACAATCGTCGAAGAAAAACTCTCTGACCCATCGAAACAACAGGTTGTTTTATTAGATGATACTTATATGAAAGCCTCTCTTGCAGACCCCGGAATGTTTATTCAGAATGGTGGGTCCTATTTAAGAAATAGAAATCTCAGTATAATTGATCTCAAGCTCCCCAAAGAGACAGCGGTTCTGGTCAGTCCTTCTGGTCATAATGAATATATAATTACTGAGCCAGAAACGACGATTACATATACCGGTGGGAACCATAATTATTGTATGCTGAGCAATACCGCTCATATGATCGAGGCTTTTATTAAAAGCCCCTCGACGCAAAGCTTGAACTTGGATTACATCACTGATGCTATTGTGGTTCAGAAAAAAACATTTGCTCAAGGTCTTAGTATTCCGAGATCAATCATCCGTAAGTCAAACGTTTTAGGGACGATGTTTCAAGACTCAACATTTGCTCGTGATTATCATCAAGCCTATTTTAACTATTTTGCTCATAACAGAATTCTCTGGTTTACCAACTTCTTTAAAACCGTCACCTTTGAATATCAATCAAAGACTTTTAACCAAAGCATATCTATTAAAGGAAATGGAGAAAAAGATTTCACCATCAGAATGAATTTTCTCTAATCAAATGTTCCTTGAAAATAGCTTGGATCTTGGCACTGAGTCGCCACTTCACAAGTTTTATTCTGGGGAGTATAAGACCAGTCACCACATTCATTATATCCACCGGACTTTCCTGGACACTCTCCATAGAGAACTCTTTTAAATTGATTAGGCAAGAGCAAGCTCGGAAGATAGGGTTCATTGCTGAACACCAGACTTGAGCCATTTAACTGAGGTTCAATCTCTTGACCTAAGTTCTCATTATAATTCTCGTATTGATAACCATATAAATTTCCATCATGACTTGGGCAAAAAGCCGAGCGACGAGGAGTTGCTGTCCAGTTTTTCACTCTCTCAATAGCTTGCGTACAACCTTCTTGCCAAAAACTTTGACATTTGCATTGCACATCTCTTTTAAAAACAGTTCCGTTATTCATCACTTTTCTTTCTTCAAGTAAAAAACCTGTTTCACTTTCACTTTTTAAAATAAGTGATTGGTTAGGTGAGTTCATAGCACGAATATCTTCAACCATCTGATACTGAGAAAATGAGCAGTTCTTCTCTCCTGTTTGAAAAGAATAGAAGACGGGATAATTAAGCAGAACCTCTCTAGCTTTTACCCCCAAATAAATATTCTTAATCTGCTCATCAGTACCGTTTATAATATTTTGGCAACTTTGATCACATTCACATGTGGACTTTCTTGGGATGACTTGGTGGAGCATAAAAGCATTATTCATGATTGAGTCCTGTTGACTCACAACTCGGCATCTCCCCCATTGAGTCCCATCACTTTGAGTATGGCCATCGTAGTATTCATCATGAAGCCCCAGGTGATGAAGCAGTTCGTGTAAAATAGTACCACAGCCGCTCTCGATACCAATATTAGCTGTATCAGCAAAACCATTGCCGCCAGCGAGGGCTTCAATGCGAGAAACCGATGGTCTATAATCATCTGAGATGCTAGACTCTGCACTTCTTGGGTCTAGAACTTTTATCTTTAGCTTTGAACCATCTGGACCCGTCATATAATTATTAACTAAACTTAGGCATTCGTTCGTTCTTGCTCGCAATGAGGCAGGGAGATTTTGTAAATTTGAATCCGTTGATTCTGTATAAAAATCTAAATTGAGTGTGGCAACATAATCTCCATTTTCTTCTCTTTCAAGTAAAAACTCTGAGCGACTATCCTGCATTAATCTTTTTGAACCAGGAGATAGCTCATTACAGTTTTGAGCGGTGCTCACCTCAGATAAACTCTCTAAAAGGTCGTTGGCTTCAGGCCAGATCTCTTCAGCTAAATTCCGGCAATAAGGTACAAAATGAGTTTGATCATCAATAAGCGTGAGAGCAATTTCAAGTGACCTTGTGACTTCGGCTTTCTTGGCCAGGGCCTCTCTGCATTTTTGGCTATTTTTATTGCGACAAAATTTTCTATTAAATTTTTTCTTTGAACGTAGGTAATCTTTATTTTTCCTAATATAATCGCTGAGGATCAGCTTTCTCTGGGAGTTATTTAAGCGTTTAGATTCAAAAATAAAAGGGATGTAATTAGGGAAGTCACTTAAATTATAGGTTCTATCATTATAGTTAAAGGTCCCATGAATAAGATTATAATTATTAACCTTGTAATCAGAAGCCAAGACAGATTTAAGAGCACTATCCGCTGCTTGTTGAAGCCCTTCTTGGGAGTAAGCTGCTGAGAAAGTCAGCACTGACAATATTATGAATAGAGCTTTTCTTATTTTGTTTCCCATAACCCATAATCTTTTCGGATATTTTGTGAGAAATGTTGAACACTAACCTTAAAAGCCGACAAGAAAACTTGGTTATTTTTGAATGGCTTCTTTTTTAAACACGTACATAAGGTATATATAGGGAGGGATAATCAGAATGAGTCCGATGATTAATCCGATCATTAGTGCTTTGAGAGTAGGATCTGGAGCTGCAGCTTGTAAAATATTGAGCTTCATATCACCCATATTTCGATGTTGATAGAGATAAGGAAATTGAGCATTAACCCAACCTCCAAAAATAAAGCTCACTTGAATCACACTCATATATTTCAGCCATGAATATTTATGGTGAGTTAAAAAGAAATAAGTGAGGGCCAAGCTTAAAGTCCCTAAAATAAAGAAAAGCAAACTTGTAGGAAGTGTAAAAAAGAAAATAAGTGATTTTATCTGGTAAATAAAACCCTGCATAAAAATAAAGCCTCCTATCACGATAGCAACGAGCAGAGATATTTTATATCTTTTAGCAAAAATCTTTTTCACCTCTGCCTCTTGTGCCTCTGCGATGAGAAAGGTGGAAGCTAACATACAAAAAAGAGCACAAGTAAATATACCTAGAGAGAGGCAAAAAACATTCAGCCAGGGAAAAACGTAGACATCTAGAAAATGAGATTCTGTTGAAATGGGTCTAAAATCACCCAGTATCAGACTCCCTGCTATCATTCCAAACCAAAAACTTGTCCACAAACTAGAAGTGCTAAAAATCCAAGAATAAACTTTTTGCGATCGATCTTGAATGGCATCGTAATGCTTAAAAGTAAAAGCACATCCTCTGGCCACTATCCCCACAAGGAAAAAACTAAGAGGTATATGCAAAAAGGTACTCAATTGAGTATAGACACGAGGAAAACCTACAAATAAAATCACAACGATCAAAATTAACCATATATGATTTGCTTCCCACACCGGCCCCATTGCTTTTCCAATGAGTTTTTCTTGCTCCAGAATTTTCCTCTGACCTTTAAATAGCTGAAGAATACCTGCACCGAAATCTGCCCCAGCAAGTAAAATATATAAAATAAAGGCCACACCTAGAACACTTAATATAAAAAAGATCATACTTCACCTTGATAACGCTTGATCTGTCTTGAGAATAACCACCCCACCACAAAAGACATAAACAGATACATGAGGATATAAAAATATAAGCTATATTGGATCCCTGGCATAGGAGTTAAGGCCTCACTGGTTCGCATGACTTTATATATAATCCAGGGTTGACGCCCCACTTCAGTGACAGTCCAACCTGCTTCAACAGCTAAAAAACCCAAGGGGGTAAATAGGACAAGTATTTTCAAGAGAAATGGAGAATAGAGTTCTTTTTTTCTGAAATATTTTATGAGAAAAATGAAGCTTAAAAGACCAAGAAGACTTCCAATCCCAACCATAATTTGAAAAGCAAAATGAGTGACCATAACGGGAGGGCGATCTTCTTGAGGAAAGTCACTGAGTCCTTTTACTTCAGCATTAAAATCTGCAAAGGCCAAAAAACTCAAAGCATAGGGAATCTTAAGCGCCCAATAAACAGTTTCATTTTTTTCATCAGGAATTCCACCTAAAATGAGCGGCGCTCCTTTTTCAGTCATAAAATGTGCTTCCATCGCTGCTAGCTTTTCAGGCTGACGAACAGCTATATCCTTGGCACTCAAATCTCCACTCAGTGGTTGAAGTAAAGAGGAGAACACGAAAAAAGGCAATACCACCGAGAGAGCTTTGCGATTAAAGGTGGGGTTTTTATTTTTTAAAATAAGATAAGCATGAATACCTAAGACAGCAATTGAAGTGGCGCTAAAGGCGGCCAGGGTCATATGCAAAGCCTGTGTGAACCAGGCGTCATTAAACATTGCCGCGATGGGATCAATATTTGAATAAGTCTTAGTCACGGGATCAAAGTCAAAACCACTTGGGGCGTTCATCCAGGCATTGGCACTGACAATGAAGATCCCGGAAAAAACTCCGGCCACTCCCACCAAAAGACTTGAGAGCCAATGAATTTTTTGAGGAAGTCGATCAAATCCATATAAGAACAAACCAAGTGCGATGGCTTCTAAAAAAAATGCGGCTCCTTCATAAGAAAAAGGCATCCCAAAGATCGGTCCAGCTTTTTCCATAAAGTTTGGCCATAACATACCTAACTCAAAGCTTAACAATGTTCCTGACACAGCTCCAACGGCGAAAAAGATGGCCACACCTTTCATCCACATTTTAGTGAGTTTAAGATAGTCCTCATCTCCAGTCTTGATAAACTTATAATAGCTTCGTGACATAAAAAAAGGCATCACCATACCAATACAAGCAAAAATGATATGGAAGCCTAGAGAGATGGCCATTTGTGATCTGGCGGCCAATAAATCTGTCATCTCTTTCCTGTTTGCATTCTATATAAACTCATCCCCAAAAGCATTGCTACCACAAAGACTAAGATGCCTAAGTCGAAGTTAATAAGATTCACAATTCCAGGACCAGGGCAAATACCAATCAGTCCCCAGCCGATGCCAAATAGGGCCGATCCGATAATAAGATTTTTATCTATAGCTGTAGGAGTATTTAATTCATGCTTTTTTTCAAAATATTTAAAGGTAAAATAATTGAGTCCAACAGCTCCTCCCATAACAAAAGCAAGGGAATAATCCCAATTCCCAAAGATATCGAGAAAGCCTTTCACTTTGTGAGGGTTAATCATCCCAGAGATACTGAGACCTATGGCAAAGATAATTCCTGAAATAAGACTAATAAAAAACGTTTTCATAATAACCCCTCTATCGCTACCGTGATGATGCCAAATAACATAAAAGTAAAAGTGGCGACAATCGATCGTTTTGCGACTCGGGCCATTCCACAAACACCGTGTCCAGATGTACATCCATGCCCAAGCCGAGTTCCATAGCCAACCAGCAAGCCAGCTATAGCAAGTTTGAGATAATTCTCAGAGATGGGATAACTAAAGAACTGAGGGTAAAGCATTTTGATGACAAAACCACCTAAAATAAGCCCGATTAAAAAGCCATAGCGCCAGTCATTGCCTAACTTAAATTGAGACAAAGAGTGAGAAACGATCCCACTTATTCCAGTGATTTTACCCAATTGAGCTAACATGAGAGTGGTTGAGATTGCGATAAGTATTCCCCCTAGTAGAGGGAGGAGAATCATAGATGTCATTTTATTTCCTAATATTAAAATTAAGCGCTATCCTATCAACAGGATAGTATGTTTAATATAATCATTCTTTGATATTCCTCAAAGTAAAAGATGCGTAAATGACTGAAAATACAATTAATTTATTCGACTTCATTTATTCTTCACACTCAAATCCAATGACCAGTGAGTTTAAGCGAGGCGATATTATATTCCACGAAGGTGATAATCCGGATCACTTATGCCTGGTAGAAAAAGGTCTCGTCGGTTTATTTCACTATTCAGAAACGGGTAAAGAAACATTTCTAAGAGTTTTTGGAAACAAATCGATCTGTGGTCTTCGCTCATTTTTTGCTAATGAAGCTTATCAAGGAAGTGCCATTGCTCTTAAACCCACCCAGCTTTTACTTATCTCTAAAAAAGAATGTGAGCAATTATGCACTCAACATCCTGAGTTACTTAAGAAAGTCACACAACTCCTTGCCATAGATCTAGGAATTGCCGAATCTAGGCTTGCGGGCCTGCAAGATAAATCAGCTCATCTTAGGACAGTAGAAACGTTGATCTTTTTAAAAGAAAAGTATCCCGATCAGGTTTGGACCCGTAAGGAAATTGCTGAATATGCTGGAACCACTTTTGAGACAGTCACCAGAACCATGAGTTCATTAGAAAAAGAGGGGCATATCACCAAAGTAGGGAGAGACTTTTCTTTTACAAATATTCAATACCTCTTAGATAAAAATTTTTAAATTCCTACACATTAAAAATACACTTATTCGATCCCTAGATTGCTCTTACCTGTTAGTATAAAGGCATGATTATTGAAAAAATAAAAACAGATAGTCTTGCTCACCTCTCCTACCTTATCATTGATGGAAGTGATGCTATTGTCATAGACCCTTGCCGCCATGTTTTAGAATACCTTAATAAAGCTAAGGCCCAGAATGCTCGCATCAAGTATATATTCGAAACTCATCGTAATGAAGATCTTGTGACTGGATCCAGAGAACTCAAACGTTATTGTGGAGCTAAAATTTTTCATGGAGAAGGGCTTGATTTTAAATTTGGAGAATTTGCTCAAGATGGAGATGAGTTTAAAGTAGGATCAATGACTGCGAAGGTACTCGCCACTCCCGGGCATACTCCCGAGTCTATTTCTATTGCGCTCTACCCAGAAAAACAAAAAGATGCGGTAGCAGTTTTTACAGGTGATGCCCTTTTTGTAAATGATGTGGGGAGGACTGATTTCTTTCCCAATCAAATGGAAGAATATGCAGGAAAGCTCTATGATTCACTTTTCGAAAAAATTCTCCCCCTCGGAGATCAAGTTGTTCTCTACCCCGCCCATGGTGCAGGCTCAGTTTGTGGTGGAGGCATTGCGGATAGAGAAGTATCCACATTAGGTTTTGAAAAAAAGAATAATCCCATGCTCCAGCTCTCCCGTGAGGAGTTTATAAAAAAGAAAGTAAAAGAAAAACATCAACAACCTCCTTATTTTAGAAAAATGGAAGAGCTTAATTTAAAAGGTAATGATCAGCCATTAAAAAACTATGATGAAATTCATCTTTTTAATGTACAAGAGTTTAAAAATTCTAAGGACAACGCTCAGACTCTCGATGTGAGAGCTCCTGAAGCTTTTTTAGGTTGTCATATTCCACATACCTTAAATATCCCTGAAGATATGTTAGGGGCTTATGCAGGGTACTTTCTCGATTACCAAAAAAATATACTTTTAGTTGCTGATAATTATGAACAAGCAACTAAAGCTAAGAAGACCTTGGAAATTTTAGGCTTTGACAACCAAATTAATCTTCTCACGAAAGGGATGCTCGCTTGGGAAACAAGTGGTGAAGATATCGAAAACACACCCCTCATTTCGGCTAAAGAAGTTTTGAATCAAAGAGATGATTTAAACCTTATTGATGTGAGAAAACCTGATGAATGGGAAGAAGGGATCATCGAAGGCGCCAAAAAAATCTTTTTGGGTGATTTAAAAGATGCTCTCGGTGATTTAAATCCAGAGAAAAATTATACACTCTATTGTGGATCAGGAAAAAGAGCAACCATTGCTGCGAGTTTAATGCAGGCCCATGGTTTTAAAAAAGTAGATGTCTTTATGGGTTCTATGGCAGCTTATAAAAAGCTACAGTAATTATTCTTCTTTCACTCCACTGATCATGAGCATCCAGGTTCGACGCTTATGTCTCCAAGCATCGAGGAAGACCCCTCCTATATGAAGACTAGCAAGCGCAACAATAATTTGAGCTGATAATTCATGCATACCTTCAAGAGTTGAGCTTCCCCAAAAAGTGTCAGTTCCCATGAGAAAACCAGTCATCCCTTGAAACAGTATTCCTAGCCATATCAGATAATAGACATATTTAGCTTTAGGATTATAGTGAGATATGGTTCTTTTAGTCCTGAGCGTAACCCTTATAAGAACTAACAGACAAGCAATATAGCCTATATAGCGGTGAGGAACTTCTCCAACCTCAAGGATGAAGAAATTTAAAATGACAGTGAACGCTACCCACCAATGAATAAAACGAAATAAAAGCGGATAGCGCTCACTCATAATTAATGATTTTCTTTTTTAACGATAGATCCATCAATAGGATTGAAATAAATCTCTACTTTATTTTCTTCTTTATCCCACCCATAGATTTCGTAACAATTACCTTTAGTAACTTTGAATTCATTGATTTTGTAACCTTCATCTAAAAGATTTTGTTTAAACTGTTCTTGATCTTGCCACTTCTCTTTAGGCTCTTGAGTGCACTCTGTTTTTTTTGAGCAACTCACAATGGAGAGGGTAAGAGCTGTCATAACAAATAGTTTTTTCATTTTAATCCTTCGTATAAAAAATTAACGGCCATAAATGTAAGAATTATAGCGGCCATCGTGTTAAAAATAGGTGCAGCTAGTTTAGCAATTCTTTTGGCAATTGCCATCCCTAACAAAGTAGAGATAAAGGCAAAGAAACCAATTGAGATAATATAAGGGTATAGGGTTTTTCCCATAATCCCTAGACTTACGCCTACTGCCAGTGCATCTATACTTGTCGCTACTGAGACCAGTAGTATTTTAGAAAAGCTATGAAAAGCTTTAGGCTGTGAATCATGCAGAGGGTTTTTAAATTGATCATAAGATTCTTTAAACATATGGAGAGCAACACTCAATAGGAGTATAAATGAGAACCAATGATCGAACTGATCAATATAGGATATGATAGAGCGCCCAGCGAGCGCTCCTACCAGAGCAATTAGAGCTTCAGCACTACCCGACATAAAAGCAAACTTATAGGCATCTTTGGGTGAATGATCTCTTGCCCCCATAGCAAGTGCTGCCGAAAAAGAATCCGCAGATAACACCAGTCCTAGAATGAGTACTTCCAATAAATCCATTACGGGGAAACATTAGCACAGAACTTCTCAAAACTCTCTACTGGCTTATCTCGATTGTTTTGGTAGCTATGCCCACCGAGAACCGCTAAACAATTTTGCAGGGGTACTACAGCGGAAAAGCCTTTGGTCTCAGATAAGTAACGTCCTGTATGTGACCATTTCGAGGTATCAAAATCATAAACATAGATATGTGAAATATAATCATAGTCCCACTCACCTGTTTTAAACATCCCACCGAAGACATAAGCATGATGACCAATACTACCTGTGGCCGGAGCAAAAGTTGCAAAGGGAAGCGGTGTTAATTCTTTAAATGTTTCTGTTTGAGGATCAAACTCAGTGAAATTATCCAATAAGCTAAAGTGACTCCCACTCTCACTAATGCCACCTAAAAGATAAATCTTTCCCTCTTTTTCAAAGGCACTGAAGGCCCTACGCTTAAGCGGCAATTTAGCATTCATTGTGGACCAGGTTTCGGTTTTTAAATTAAAAACATCAATTTCATCATGAAAAGTGCCATCTATATCATTATCAAATTTGGGAGTGGCGTCCCAGCCTCCTATCAAATAGACCTTGCTACCGATTTTAACAGCGGCATTGGAAGATCTATTTCTTGGCATATGCCCAACTTCTTCCCACTTATCTTCTTTAATATTATATCTTTCAACAACTGAAATGGACTTCCATTTCGGATTGGTGCTGGCTTCATAAGCAAAGCCACCAAATGCATAAAGATATTTACCAAAAGCGGCCACTTGAAAACCGTGGCTGGGGTTAAGTCTGGGAGCTCTATCTCGCCACATATTTATAGTGGTATCGAAGCTCGTAACTCTCCCGGTGAATGACTCCGGTGGATAAGTATGCTCGGGACCTTGATGCCCACCCACGATATATATTTTTCCTAAATGATTTATTGCTCCAAAAGAAGATCTTGGTTCTCCGATCATCTTAGGCATTTGAGAGATCCTAATATTTTCATCTCCCGAAATTCGAGGAGCGTAAAAACTGACTCCTGTTTTTGAAAACAAGAGTTCCTCTATCCCCAGATCATTTGACCATGAGAAATAGCTTTGCTTATAAATGGAAAAGACACCATTTTCATTTCTGTCTGAGGTAAAAATTAAATTATTATAACGATCAAAGGTAGGTGAAAAATCTCTGGCACTATCTGTGGTTACTTTTCGAGTTGTTTTTTCAAAACGATCATATACATAAATATCCCAATTAGCGTTTAGCTCTGAGGTATATGCAATATAGCGCTCATCCTTTGATACAGTCGGAGCCATACCAAAGCCAATCACTTCTTCTTTTTTTGCTTTGACATCTAAAACAACGATTTCTTTTCGAGTGTTATTTCTTTGGAAAACGACTTTTTCACCATTTTGAAAACTTGAGGGAAAAAAGCTTGAAACTTTTGTCGTTAAAAAATTAATTTTCCCATAGCTACCTGGGGCCACTTCATTTAAGTTTATTTTTCCAATTTTATTCACACCTTTATCTTGAACGGAAAAAAGAAGTTGGTTTTGATTTTGGATGAAATGGGGGTGAAGAATGAAACCTTCTTCAGTCAGAGTTGATTGTTGACCAGTCACCCTATTTTTTACAACGAGTTTAAGATGGGTCGCATCTTTTCCTGAGATATAGGCCAGTTGATGAGCATCACTAGAGATAGCAGGATAGAGATTCCAATCACTGCCCTTGGTGACCAACTGATAATTTTTGAGATCATTACTTTTTGCTATATGCTTTCCATGCTGATCTTCGACCATAAAAACTAAGGTGTCTGCGTGAAGCACAGTGCTTAAAAATGAGAGTGAAATTAAAAGTAAAAATTGCATAACTTGTCCTGATAAATGAGTTTCAGGACAAGCATCTAAAAAGGAGTTTGAGATGTCAAACTCCTATTGATAACTATCTAGAAATGCTTCTTTTTTGCCTTGCGCCACCGCTTCTCATATTGCGATTGCCTTCTCTTCTTCGGCCACCATTTCTTCCGCCCCCGCTTCTTCTTGATCTGCCTTCTCCTCTTCTGCGAGGTCTAAATTTAGGAGCAGCGAACTGTTGGCACTCAATATCAAATGAATCAGTGAGTTGTCTCATGTCTTGATTGAGTTGCATGGTAAACATGAGCTTAAGAACTTCTTCTTTATTGAGATTTTCAAAATACTCGGCGTACTGATGAAAGCTTTCATCTATATCAAAGTCATCACCTTTTTGAACAACGGCTGTTTTGATTTTTTGCATCTTACCTAGTACTTGGTGAACGCGGTTGACTTTCGTCTCTTCTAAACTTGGAAGATTATATTTTTCCATTTTTGTTTTTGTAAGCTTTTCAATTTTTCTAAGATCATCTACCTGATTGGGCTCTACGATAGTGATGGCCATCCCTTTTTTACCTGCACGCCCGGTTCTTCCAATACGGTGAACATAAGAGTCATGCTTTCTTGGAAGACCAATATTAATAACGTGAGTGATATCTGAAATATCTAAGCCTCTGGCAGCAACATCGGTACATACCATCACTTGAGCTTTTCTGTTTTTAAACAGGTTAACTGCTTGATCACGTTGTTTTTGATTGAGGTCACCATTAAGGGCTATTGCATTCACACCTAATTTTTCTAATTTTTCGCAAAGCTCATTGGTTTGCACCTTCATCTCACAAAAAATAATTCCGTATAAATGAGTGTCAGAGAGAAGAATCGTTTGAAGACCTTTTAAAAAGTCTTTTTTATGTAAACATAAGTATGTTTGTTCAACACTATTATTAGTAAGAGTCTTAGCTTCAACTTTAATGACTTTTGGATAATGCAGTTTTGTTTGCATTAAGTTAAGTATTGGTTTTGGCATTGTCGCTGAAAACATCCAAGTTGAAACTTCAGAATTAAAGTTTTCCATGATCATTTCAACATCTTCAATAAAGCCCATCTTAAGCATTTCATCTGCTTCATCCACTATAAATGTATGAACTGTATTGAGTTTTAATTTTCCTGATTTGATAAGATCGATGGCACGACCTGGAGTCGCCACCACAATTTGTGACTTTCTCAAACCATCAATTTGTTGTTTATAGCCCACGCCACCATAAACAGTGGTAGCTTTGATATGAGTGTATTTAGCATAATCTTTAATATCATTTTGGATTTGGTTGGCCAGTTCTCTGGTCGGGCTCAAAATAAGGGCTTGAATACCTTCAGCATCTTCATCAATACGTGTTAGAAGCGGCAGACAAAATGCAGCGGTTTTCCCTGTTCCTGTTTGGGCTTGGCCAACAAAGTCTCCCGGATCGTTTATTAGCATGGGGATGGCTTGAGATTGAATCTCAGTTGGTTCTTTATAACCCAGCTCTGCTATAGCTCGGTTAATATTCTCAGGTAAAAATTTGTTAAAAAAGCTCATGAATTTCCTTCATCAAAAAGTTAAATAAGCTTAATGAAGGAATACCCTAATCTAGCGAAAATGCGAGCCTGACCTTGATTAAATCTTATATGGTGGCGTAACCTATCGCATTATGACGAGGAACACAAGAGAATTAAATGTATTGATCTAACACCTTGATATTTCTAGGGGCGATTGAGTTTTTAGGGTCGATCTGCCTAGCATTTATATAGTATTTCTTGGCCAATTTATAGTTCTTCAGCTTGAAATGAATGTTCCCCATTCCTATATTTGCCATATAACTCCTGGGCCAGCGCTTAAGAATGGCTTCATAAGAAAGTTTAGCTTTTTGAGTCATGCCATTTTCTTCTAGTGCAGCTGCACTTCTCATATGCTCTAGCTCAGTGCCCGTTGCCGCGATTGATCCGGGAGGAATCACAACCATTCCCCAATAACTGCCACGATTCCAAGTGCGCTCGAATTTATCCACATCCCATTTTTTGTTTTTCTCTGCACCTGTATGGAGGTAGACAACTTTTTCATTCAAATCATAGCCATGAACGAGTGCATAATGCCAGAGGGGGTACCAGCTAAAACCTAAGTTTTCAAAAACAATTACAGGGTTCTCTTTTTCTATTTCTTTAAAAAGACTTTTGAGATTTCTAACGGGAATAGTTAAGTAACCATTTCTTCTCGCCGCTGCGATCATGTCTCCTTGAAAGGTACCATTGGCTTTTTGAATAAATGTTTTTTCAGCGAGATCATCTTGCCCTAGATTTTCACCTCTATATTGTAATGCCATGGCCAGAGTTGCAGGGCCGCAGAAGGCATCTTTTTGTAAAATATAAGGAACCTTAGAAATTTGTTTTGATTCTTGAAGCTCAGATTTAAGCTGAGAGACATGTTGTGATTGGGGCGCACGTGTTGCACACCCCACACATATTAATATATAAAATAATAAAATCAGCCTATTCATTATTTATCTTACTTTAAGTTAAATTCTTTGAGCAAAATAGATAATTAAAATAACGACGAGAATGGCCACTAAAATTCCACCTGCCTGAGCTTGTTGAATATTTTGATCAAATTCGGCCAATTCAGCATCACTTAAGCTTGCCAGTCTTAAATCAATCTCATTTTCCGTTAGACCAAATTCACTTAGCTTCGCTTTGACTTCGTCACTACTGGCCAGAGTTTTGATTTTTGTCTCTACAGCTGCACGGTCAAAACTATTAACCGCATCCATAGTGCTTACCATTTGTGCGTTAGATGTTACATTTGTCGCTTGAGCAATCGAGATATTAAAAATAGATAAACTCAGCATTAGACATAAAAAGACTTTTAAATTTTTCATTGTTTCCTCCTTACTGCTATAGTAAGTGAAATCACGACTAGAATAAATCTAGATATGAAGTAAAATCTGTGTAAGTATTTACAAAAATAGGGAGTCATCATATGAAAAACTTAATCATTGCTTGTTGTGTTATAATGTCTTTTTCTCTGAGTGCCTTTGCAGAAAGCCTTTATGACTTTCAGGTGACTCAACCCTCTGGAGAAGAACTTAATCTTAAAGATTATAAAGGAAAGATAATTCTGGTGGTTAATATTGCGACGAAATGTGGCTATACCGGACAACTGGATGGACTAGAAAAACTCTATCAAAAATACAAAAAAAAGGGACTTGTGATCGTTGGTATTCCCAGCAATGATTTTGGCGGGCAAACCCCAGAAGGGAATAAAGAAGTCGCTAAATTCTGTCGACTCGAATATGGAGTAAGTTTTCCTCTCACGCAGAAATTAAAAGTCAAAGGAAGTGAAAAACATCCCCTTATTAAGTCCATACTTTCAAAGTCCGATAACGAAGAGATCAAATGGAATTTCACAAAATTTCTCTTTGATAAAAATGCAAAATTCAACGCCCGTTTTGAATCGGCTGTGCAACCACTTGATTCAGAACTAGAAAAAGCTATTCAAAAACTAGTCAACTAATTCAACGATGATCAGCTCTAAAGAATTAGCCAAACTATTAGATACTAAGTTCCAAGGTCCCTTTGGTTTTCGTTTTGGACTTGATGGGCTCATTGGACTTATCCCTGGTATAGGGGATATCATCACGACCATCATGGCTTTTGGTATTGTTTTTAATGCTTTCATGAGGGATGTAAAACTTTCTGTGATCACGAGAATGATGATCAATATACTCATTGATAATATCATCTCTAAAATACCTCTGATAGGTTTCCTCGCCGACTTCGGTTTCAAGTCAAATCAAAAAAACCTGCAGTTATTAAATGAATTCCAAGTTCAGCCTCAAAAGACAGCAAAGAAATCATTATGGTTTATTGTTATGATTGTGATCACTCTGCTGATTATGATCAGTTTGAGTATTTACTTATCCTATCTGCTGATATCCACTTTGCTACAGGGAATTTCAGCATGAAACGAGTGGCCAATTATTTTCAAGAAATGATCGTTCAGCTCTTTAGAATCTATCATAAACTGAGACTAGATAAACGTGAGCCCGTTATTTTAACCTATCCTATATACGCCAATGAGACTGAAGCAAGAGTGTTTGGTCGGGTCATAGAAGAAATACGTTATGGTGAGTTTGAACGCATCAAAAGCCGTATCAATCACTTTATTCATGTTTTAAAACTTCTTCTCACAGTCAAATATGCAAGAGCTAAAATAGATTGTTACAGCGGTGACCAGCATAATCAACTGATGACCAATGAGCAGGGATATTTTTATGGAGTTGTACCCTATCAAGCGGGTCAAAATGTTTATTACCAACTAGAAAACATAAAAAAATTAAAATTCTCAACTCCTGAAGCCACAAAATTCACGGCCGATGTTTATAAACCAAATGAGAAAACACAGAAAATTATCATCAGTGATATTGACGATACCGTGCTTAAAAGTAGAGCCGCTAATTTTCTTTATGTCGCAGCCCTGACCCTTTTTTCACCGACACATAAAAGAGAAACTTTTCCCGAAGCTGCTCATGCCTATCAGTCCTTAGAAAAGGGAGCGAATGGACAGGAAAATAATATGTTTTTCTATGTTTCTAGTAGCACTTGGAATATATTCCCATTGATTGAGAGCTTTCTGAAAATAAATTCTTTCCCCCGCGGCCCCATCCTCATGCAAGATATGGCCAGCGAGCGCAAGAAGCAACACCAAGTTGAACATGGTCACAAGCTGGATCGTATATGTGAAATAGCAGAATTCTACCCTGAACTTCCGCTTATCCTTATCGGCGATGCCGGTCAAAAAGATGCCGATATCTATCTTCGCATAGCCGAAAAATACCCCAAGAGAATTGACAAGATCCTTATTCGAAAATCTTGGTGGACTGAAACCATTCATAATCTCGATCATTATTTACAGCGGGCCAAAAAGCTGGGAGTGCAGTTGGTTTATTTTGAGAGTCTTGAAGAGTTGGAATATTAAATGCAAGGTGAACAAGAAGTCTTTTTTCAATGTCCTTTTTGTGGTGAAACAATTTCCATGGTGTTTGAGCTTTACTACGGAGAACAAACCTATATAGAAGACTGTCAGGTTTGTTGTAGGCCTATTCAAATTACTTATAGCTCAGACGGAGAGCAGATAGACCTTAAAAAGATCGAACAGACATAAATTTATTTTATCACAATTACTCAATCTAGTTATTTTTTTTTATTTCTATTTTCAATTTATAACTCTCCTAGCAGACAACAAAGGAGAAAAAATGAAAGCCATTTTATGTACAGCTATTATAAGTTTGAGTCTCACAGCACTGGCCAATAATGAAGACATCGTTGATGTTGATGATCTAAGGGCCGTGGCGCTACGAGTAGACAAAAAAGAAATCATCGCTGAGGTACACTACCCAAATTATAGAATAGGGGGAGGCAATGGAGCCGGGAGAGAAATTCAAGACTGTTTTCTTCTCGATGTTATTGACTCAGATCACATCACAACAGTTGAGAAAAAATGGGAAATAGCTCAACTTCTTTCGTTGCATGAAGGTTATTATTGGCACCCGGATAATCGTTTTGAGATGGAGCCAGAAGTTAAAGGGCAAAATATTGTCTTTAAAACGACGGGGATGAATTTATATATGACTCATTTTATCATTAAGTCTCAATCAGGAGAGAATCTTGCGGATGAACTTGGTCGAATCATGCCTCCTACTCGAAGTGGTAACTATCCTTCCCAAGTAAATTTATTGTATGTAAGAGACTGCCGTTTTTAAAAGTGCCAAAATGATACCAAATCCATCTCTCACGGGAGGTGGATTTTTTGTGCGTTGACATCTTTAAAGTCTATGAGGTAGCAACTCACCATGCAAACAAAAAAAACGACCTTCCAAAGATTTCTTACCACAGTCGAGCGACTGGGTAATGTCCTCCCTCACCCAGTTACACTTTTTGCCATCCTATGCTTAGTTGTTTTAGGTGTCAGTCAAATTGCTGACTGGATTGACCTGCAAGTTCTTGACCCTAGACCTGAAGGATCAAAAAACAGAGCGGAAAACGGACTCATCACGGCCATTGGATTAATTTCTCCAGAGGGAATAAGACTGATCTTTAAAAATCTTGTGACAAATTATACGAGCTTTGCTCCCCTTGGAACTGTACTGGTCACCATGCTGGCGGTAGGTGTGGCAGAGTATTCAGGGATGCTTACTGCATTTATCAGAGGTCTGGTATTAAAAGCTCCTGATAGGCTTATAACTTTTGCTGTGGTTTTTGCTGGAATTCTTTCAAACACGGCTTCAGAACTTGGTTATGTTGTTCTCATTCCCCTAGGGGGTTATGTGTTTATCTCCAAGGGAAGGCATCCCCTTGCAGGTATGGCCGCTGCTTTTGCCGGAGTCTCAGGGGGGTATTCAGCAAACTTATTTATTGGAACGATCGATCCCCTTTTAAGTGGGATCACTCAAGAAGCGGCAAGATTAATTGCTCCGGACTATACCACCCATGCTGCCATTAACTGGTATTTTATGATGATCTCCACTGTGCTTATTTCAACCATAGGTACTTTTGTCACAGAAAAGATTGTTGAGCCCAATCTTGGTGAATATGATCCAAAATATTCTCAAAATATAGATACTGACAATGCCATGGCCCCCTTAACCAGTTCAGAGAAAAGAGGGTTAATGTATGCGGGCTTAACAGTTATTCTTTTGGCCATCATTGCGGCCATCACCATTCTTCCTAGTTGGGGAATTTTGCGTGATCCTGTGACCGGTGACGCTCTCAAGTCTCCTTTTATGAAAGGGATAGTCACTTGGATTTTTATTTTCTTTTTCTTTCCAGCAGTAGTGTATGGAAAAGTGGTAGGAAGTATTAAAAGTGATAAGGATGTTATTGAAGGTATGACCAAAGCGATGAGTCGTATGGGGCTTTATATGGTTTTAGTCTTTTTTGCCGCTCAATTTATTGCGTTTTTTAAATGGTCAAATTTGGGAACTATTTTGGCCGTGAGCGGAGCTAACCTGATGCAAAGTATGGAGATTACCGGACCGGGTATCTTTGTACCTTTTATCCTCATGTGCTGCTTTGTAAACTTAATGCTTGGGTCAGCTTCTGCTCAGTGGGCCGTGACTGCACCTATATTTGTTCCCATGCTTATGTTAATAGGTTACGCCCCTGAAGTGATTCAAGCGGCCTATAGAATTGGGGATAGCACCACAAATATCATCACTCCTATGATGAGTTATTTTGGACTTATCCTCGCGTTCGCGGAAGAGTTTGATAAAAGAATGCGTATAGGAACCATCATAAGCACCATGCTTCCCTACTCCATGCTCTTTATCGTTTTTTGGACGATTCTCTTTTACTTATGGGTTTTTGTCCTTGGCATGCCAGTAGGACCTGATGCTCCGACCTATTTTCAAATGCAATAAGTTAGTACTTTGAGAATTCTCAAAGTCTAATACTTACTGCTCGAGAATATAGGCAAAGATAAGTGGTGCAACTATACTTGCGTCGGACTCAATCACAAATTTAGGGGTCTCAACTTCTAATTTACCCCAGGTGATTTTTTCATTAGGAACTGCTCCAGAGTAAGAACCATAACTTGTAGTGGAATCAGAAATCTGGCAGAAATATGACCAACATGCGACGTCTTCTTCTAAGTCTTGGGAGAGCATAGGGACGACACAAATAGGAAAGTCCCCAGCGATCCCTCCTCCAATTTGAAAAAAGCCAATCCCATGATCGGTAGCATTGTCTTTATACCATTTTGCTAACCACACCATATATTCAATTCCTGATTTCATAAGACTCGGACTTAGCTCTTCATTGAGGCAGTAACTTGCAAAGATATTCCCAATGGTCGAGTCTTCCCAACCAGGAACAACGATAGGTATATTTTTTTCGGCAGCAGCAAGCATCCATGAATTTTTAGGATCAATTTCGTAGTACTGCTCCAACTCACCACTCAGAAGAATTTTATACATAAACTCGTGGGGAAAGAGCCTCTCCCCTTTGTCCTTGGCTTCGCACCAATGATTATATAGATGCCGTTGTAGTTTTCTAAAGGCTTCCTCTTCTGGAATACAAGTGTCTGTCACTCTGTTAAAACCTTGATCTAGAAGTTCTTGCTCATCTTGAGGAGAAAGATCTCGATAATGAGGGACTCGCTTATAAGAATTATGAGCAACGAGGTTCATAATATCTTCTTCTAAGTTAGCACCAGTACAGGAGATAATATCCACTTGTCCTGCTCTAATCATTTCGGCGAATGAAATCCCAAGCTCCGCAGTACTCATCGCTCCTGCGAGAGTCACCATCATTTTTTTATTTTGTTTTTTATGCTCTTTATAAGCTTTGGCCGCATCCACAAGTGCAGCAGCATTAAAATGTTTAAAGTTCTTTTCTAGAAAATTTGAAATAGGCCCCATTAAAACCTCACTATCATAGGGTTATGATAGCATTGTTACCTAAAAAGAAAGGGTGTCAACAAAAACAAAAGAAAACCTATGACAAAAACGCACCCAAGCTTAAATAAGGGATGAGTATGGATAGGATTCGAGAAATGTTTACCCTTGGGGGATGACACTTTCATCGGCTTAGTAAATAAGACGTATGATATGGTGGCTATTAAAGCGAGACTGACCCATAGCGGCCAAGATGCTAATTCAAAATTCATTCTTTCTTCTCCTCATTATATTTCTACACCCGTTAAAATTTCAGACTGAAGAGCTTCATCCCCATGAAGGACATGGATGTCTCCTGTCGTTTCAAAAATAACGGCCCTAATTTGACTTAAATTTAGTACATTAGACTCTCTCAGTTTAGAAAGAATATCTAATTTTGTGACGTGGCATTTTTGCATATTCGCTTCTAAAAATTCTCCGTCTTTCATTAAAAGCATAGGTTTATTATCGATCAGATCACTCACCCACTGGGATTTTTGCTTTAGAATTGCAATTGACCATTGAATAAAAAATAAGCACAACAGCGCAAAAGCCCCCTGTCCCATGGTTATGGTTTTATTTAATATAGTTGCCCCCATGATTGATCCCACAGCAATAGTCATGGCGAAGTCGAAACTCGACATTTTCGAAAAGCTGCGAAGCCCACACAAACGGGTATAAAAAATAACAAGTGAAAATATAAGGACTGCCGTTGCTAGTATATTCAACATATTAGAACATTAAGCGTAAAGAAGAGGGAAAAACTCTAAGAGTGGCTTAATAATTATTTAGTTTTTAACACATTATTTAAAATTCTTGGTCATTATCTCTGGGGTTATATATTGTTAGAATAAACCTCGACGCAATTAAGAAAGGGATAGTTATGCACTTGTTAAAAAATAAGAATTTCTACATTGGTTTATTTGTATTTTTAATCTTGGTTTTTGTGGGACAAAATGCCAGACCTGTAGAAATTAATTTTCTCTTTTGGAACCTGATTAAAGTGAACTTCTTCTTTATTGTTTTTATTTTCTTTGGACTAGGTTTTCTCACGGGCTTTCTCGTCAGTAAAAAATCAAAAAAGAAATCGAAAGTAAATCTAACCAGCTCAGGTACAAAACAAAGTAAAGAGAGCTCTTTTGTAAAACCTGTTCAAGGTGAGCATACACTTTAAACAAAGATTCATGGTGGAATTTCGCTCAGCTAAACTAGTATTTATTTTTTTGTTTATGGCAACTTACGCCCATGCAACGATAAAAACAGATTTTTATCAATGGCCTACGAAAAATAGGTTTAAACGATCTGCCATTGCCGCTTACAAAACAAAGCAATTTCAAATTCCCTTTTATGCTGGAATTGCCAGTCTTGTGCTTTTTGATGGGAACCTTTCAAAAAGTATTGGAGATCAAAACTATATCTTTGGCTCTAGTGAAAACGCTGCTCATATCAGTGATGGACTGCTTCTATCGCTTATTCCTATGATGGTGTACTCATCCACTCAAGCAGAGCTCTACCGCCAGACTGATCAAACTGATTTTGGTCAACGCTCAAAGCTATTAGCTTTTCAAACGATAATGGTTATTGCTGATTTTAGCCTCATACATGCTGTTAAGTATTCCGTACAAAGAGATCGCCCTGATAGCTCTGATCTGCTTAGCTTTCCATCAGGTCATGCTTCTGCCTCTTCAGGTATGTCACGAATGGTCTATAACAATATTGAGAACTCTGATATCGACGATACCACCTTGGGTGATACCCTTCAGTTCTCTGCGATATTTTTATCCAGTGCCGTTGCTTATGCTAGAGTTGAAGCAGAAAAACACCATCTGTCTGATATTTTACTCGGTAACGCTTTTGGGGCTTATATCAGTGACTTTCTTTACAAAAGCTTTATGGAACAACATGTGGATATTAGCACCACATTATCAATGAATGCCCATGCGCCTTATCTACGAATAACATATAAATTTTAAAGGATTAAAAAAATGAAAAGTATGATTTTATTACTTATTTTTAGTTTGTTTTTATCACATGCTTGGTCAGTGGAAGTTTATGAATCTCCAGACTTCAATGAACCCAAGCAGGAAAAAGAATATGAAAGTGTATGGGAGATTGAAAAAGAAAATGCTCTTACTCCTTTCACCAATAATACATCTGCTTGGATTTTAGGAACCGGTACGGTTTTGTCCTATTTAGTTTACAGAGAACAAAGAAATGCAGGCAAGTTTGGGTACGATGAAAATCATGCAGAAAAAGTCTGGTGTGATTGGCGCTGCCAAGGAAATATTATTGGGTGGGGTCTCCTTCAGGTTGGATACACCCTTACTCAATTACCAGGAATTTATGATCAGGATAAAAAGGCCCTCGAGAACACTGAAATTATGTGGAAGTCGACTTTATACACCTCATTATACACTCTCGGTTTAAAAATAGCCGTTAGCCAAGAGCGTCCTAATAGCCCCAATAAGTATGAGTCTTTTCCATCAGGTCATGCATCTGCAGCCTTTGCCTTTGCTACCAATGTGGCCATGAGGCATGCGTGGTATTGGAATTTTTTAAGTGTGCCCCTTGCCTATTTTGTAACCGCATCAAGAGTAGCCAGTGATGATCATTATATTCATGATTCTGTTTTTGGAGCAGCTCTTGGAATTAGTGTGGCCTATGGTGTGAATAAGGCCAAGCTTCCACTGATTTTAGGATATGAACCTATGGAAGATGGTGGTGGGATCGTTATGAATTATAAATTTTAATAACCGACCTACTAAAATGAGGATGATAGAGAAAACTCAAACTCACAGACAGAAGCAAAGTTAATGTAAGTAAAAAAATTTGTTAGATGTCTGTATTGTCACAAGATCTAGTAAGATAAATACTTAATACAATAAACTAGCAGCGCCTGCGCCTCGAATAAACTATTATTAATCAAGTGAAAGAGCTGCTCGTTGCTTAGTTTGAGTTTTCTCTATCCCACGGTAGTGAGTCGGTAAGTAAATTTTAAAAGAGTCTAAAACCGTAATTGAGAATAATAGCTTGGTTAGTCCTTCTCTGTTGAGACTGAACTTCATAAAGCTCCTCAGCATCATTTGAGGAATCATCGATTATAGTAAACTTCTCTTCTTCCACACTATAAAAAGCAAGTTCATAAAAAGTCTTACGATCTTTATTCATAAGTTTAAAGCTAACTCTATAGCCATGATTTCTCACTCTGACTCTATTAACAGTTGAAATATCTGCTTCGTTTTGATGGAGGGTTCTAAAGTCCAAAGTGTATAAGCCTAAGGTTGGGCCTAAAGTGAACCAAAGTCTATGGTTTTCAAAATGAGCAAAGCGCTGCATATAAACTAAAGAATAAAAACTGGTTAAAAGACTGGTGTCACCTTCAACCGTTTCATAATTTTCTTTAATTTTCATATCCTTACGATCAGGAGTATAAGAGGCGTCAATAACAAGTCCAATAGATCCCTCTTCACTGATATTATATTGTAGAGTTGACCCTATATTGAGAGCTGTAAAATCTCTGGCCCTAGCAGGATGATTCCCTTGTATTTCTATATAAGGAATACCAACTGCGAAATACAGATGAGGGTACTCTACTTTTGCTGCATAAACACTCGAAAATAAACTTAAACAAAGTATCCAGATTCTTATCATAATGTTGAACTCCAAAGAATAACTCCACCAGTGGCATCACTTGTAGGCATAACAAAGATTGAAGCCTCCCCATCAACGAGATAACTAAAAGGATTGATAAGGCGTCCTAGGTAATACTTAAAGCTATTATCAGAGTTAATAAAATTTACGGAAACTCTTTCAAAAACATACCCCAAAGTAGATCCAAAGAAAGGTGTATTAAAAGTATCTTGAAAACTGGGTCTTTCGGTATAAGTCTCTATCAAAGTTTCAAAATAAAAACTCGAGAGAAAAGAATAGAAAAGTGCCTTTTGCTCAACATAGCCACGGGCCCGATAATAGAGATAAACCTGTGAGCCTGTGTAGGTATGTCCTAAAAGATTCCAGGTGGTGTTATCATTATCAACAGTGAAATGCCCAAAATTATCTTTATAGTTCGCCCATGATCCTTCTTTTTCGATAGTACCTTTTTGAGTCAATAGATAACCTAGGGTGTGACCTGAGAAAACGATACCTTGGTCGAGCATTGTTTCCTTAAAACTATGGTATTTGTTTGTATATCGCAATGCATGTGCGGGAAGTGAAATTAGGAATAGCAGTAAAAGTATTCTCTTCATGTCTAACAATTATTAAACTTTAAATAAAGCTTGTCTTTTCAATTATGTGGATGAAAAGTGGTAGAATGAAAACATTTCTCTTTTTATTGCTTTTTTTTAGCTGTTCATCAGTTCCCCTTTCAAGAACGGAGCTGGGTGACGAAAAAAAACAAGATATTTCCCAACAATTAAAACCTTTTATTTCCGATGGCTGTAGTCTATGGCCAGAAGGAACAGCACAAGACCGCTCTCTATGGTTAGAATGTTGTGTCTTTCATGATTTAAAGTATTGGAGAGGGGGAACTCAAGGAGAGAAGAATTTAGCAGATAAAGAATTTAAGCAATGTATTGCAGAAAAAGGCTACACTCAATTAGCATCTTTAATGGAGTTTGGAGTAGAAGTAGGAGGCAGTCCTCGCTATGCCACTTCATTTAAATGGGGCTATGGATGGACTTATGATCGAGGCTATGTTCCTCTTACCCCCAAGGAAAAAAAATACCTCCGAACTCTTGCTCCTAAATCAGGTGAAGATCTAAGCTCTTATGTGGATAAAAAAGCGATTGATAGCCAAATAAAAAAAATACCAAAAATTATTCTTCCTTAGTATTCTTGCAAGGCACCCCATTGGATTTTATGTTATGAATCCACTACAATACCCAGATGAATGATAAATGGACATTTTGGATCGATTGCGGCGGAACTTTTACAGATATTATTGCTCTTAATCAAAAAGGAGAGCATAAAGTTCATAAGATTCTCTCCCACTCTCCCCATTATCAATCAGCTGTGGTTCAAGGGATCACTGAGATCTTAGGTCATCATGATTTTAGAAAATCCGTACAAGAAATTAGACTTGGTACCACAGTGGCGACCAATGCCTTTCTTGAAAAGAAAGGTCATCCCTGTGCATTAATCACAACCCTTGGGCACAGAGATGTTCTCGAAATACGCAGACAAAGTCGTCCTCGATTATTCGACATTGATATCGAAAAAACTCCCCCTTTATACAGTTTCGTGACGAGCATAAAAGGTAGAATGGATTCACACGGAAATGAACTTATTGCTCTAGATGAAGAGATCGCTACATTTGAATTACAAAGAATTTTGGACAGTGGAATTAAATCAGTCGCCATTTCATTACTTCACTCTACTAAAAACCCAAGTCACGAGCTTCAACTCAAAAAGATTGCTCTTAAACTTGGCTTTGAATATATTTCGCTTTCTCATGAAGTCAGCCCCATTGCCAAGTATGTTGACCGAACGGAAACTGCAGTTGTAGACAGTTACCTCTCTCCTTTTTTAAATCAGTACACCAAAGAATTAGAGAAACTGCTCGGTATTGATGCCATATTTTATATGCAGTCCGATGGTGGGCTGTGCAAAGGAGTTGACCTTAAAGGTTATAATGCTCTTCTCTCCGGTCCGGCGGGAGGTTTAATAGGGGCTATCGATATTGCCAAAGAGTATGGAATAAAAAAAATTATTACTTTTGATATGGGGGGAACTTCGACTGATGTCGCGGTTTATAATGAAGAATTGCAAATCAACCCTAACCCTAATTTTTACGGTATTAATCTTTTGGCCCCTATGGTTGATATCCATACAGTAGCCGCTGGTGGTGGTTCAATTCTTAGTTATGATGACGGTCGATTCAAAGTTGGACCTGAATCTGCTGGAAGCTTTCCAGGGCCTGCTTGTTATAGAAATGGAGGTCCTCTCACTGTTACTGATGCTAACCTCTTTTTAAAAAGAATTGATCCCATGAAGTTTCCCAAAGTTTTCGGGCCAAATAAAGATCAGTTTTTAGATGAAGAAGTCGTAAAAGAGAAATTTTTAAAACTTGAAAAAGAACTGAATATTCCGGCCCATGACATCGCCCTAGGGTTTCTCGATGTCGCCGTGGCTACGATGAGTCGGGCCGTGAGAAAAATTTCAATAGAAAAAGGTTATGACCCCGCTGACTTTACCTTTATCAGTTTCGGAGGGGCCGGGGGGCAACTTGCTATTAAAGTTGCTGAGA
>CEQY01201694.1_pt1 | contig 41471 bp, 34 predicted proteins | sample 361391 | NCBI WGS metagenome assembly CEQY01 (sample SAMEA2621075, study PRJEB7988) | marine metagenome | isolation source: saline water (ENVO:00002010), including | reverse complement strand
CCGATTTGAGACGTTTGTTCTGGAACATAGCTCGACGCTACGGCTCTTTGAGCCGCTGTAAATGATAGAGGTGGCCTACTTGCTGAGTGACATCTTATTTCTTCATAGAAATCTGGAAGTTCATCTTCATCATCTAAACCAGCAATTAACTCTTCAACCAGTTCTTCTTTTTCATCGTTTTCAAGATTGTCAAAGTCATCACCTGATAAGGCTATTGAATCCCGTCTTCCGTAAGGATTTTGTTGATCACCAGGAGAACCTTCATCTCCAGTAGTGCTTGCTGTATCTCGTGTAGAACCTTCTGCTCGACTTTCATTAAACGATTCATGGTCACACCCATCTTTACTAAAAGTATAATCTCTTCGGTGTACATCTCTAACGTGACTTCTGTTATTGTAACAAATAAAGCCTTCATTGATTAAGTCTGCAACTTTTCTCTCTAGCTCCTCTGGCGAACAAACTTCTCCATACCTTGCAGACTCTCTTGCAAAAGTACTACAAGCAGTCGCGGCTTGTTCAGGCGCTTCATTTGAATTACAAATCCTCTGCACATCTTCTATTGGAATATTTGCAGGAACTCTACTCCTTGCACTTAAGCCATCACATTGTCGTCTAGCTTCACTTAACTGTCGCGAGATTGAGCTTGTTGAACCCGAACCTGCTGTAGGAGCTCCTTGTGTTTGGGCAGAAGCAATGGCAGATGCCTCTGAGACTGATCGCATGAGTTCACTGATGTCGGACTCACATGGATTGGAGTTAAAAGCATTAAGTTCATCACAAGCAGCACGAATCATTTCATTGTTTTCAGCAGCCTGTTGATCTTGTTGATTAAGAATCTCTTGCACGGCCGCATTTTTTTGCGAACATTCATTTTTAACTTGCTGCCAGTATTGTTCTTGTTGGCGGTAGTTACTGATATAAGTGTTAATCATCTCATCGAGTTTGCCCATGACTTCTTGCTTGTGGCGTTCTAGACTTTGTCTCATGGAATCCACTTGAGAGAGGGCAGCTTGTAGGATTTCTTTTGGATCTTCAATGCGAAGTTCCTCATCTAGTCCTTCAGCGTCTTTACCTCTAAAAGTGAAAAGTTGGTTGAGATTAAGTTCAAACTCAGGAGCTTGAAAAACTGTTCCCACATCTAGGTCACCATCGATTTTGCGAGCTGAAGTGGTGAGAAAGTTATTGAGCTGAGTGATTCTCGCTTTAATACTTTCTTTGGTTTGAGACACTCTGGCGTTATAAGATTCAGCACTTGCTATTTGTCTTTGTCTTGTGGTTCGAACCAGACCTTGGGCCTTGGCGTGACAACCTTTATAGTTCCCTGCACAGATCTTAGCTGTTCTTACACAGAAGTTAGGACCATTCATGGTCATAGCATCGCTACAGCTAAGAGCCGCTATACCCGTAGTGGTATCATTCGGACAACGCATGAGTTCGTTTTTCATGCTGGTCACAAATTTATTAGATGCGGTTTTACGCATTGTTTTCATTTTATTACTAAAGGCACGGACGGTTTTGGCCATATCGGCACTGGTAAATCCATCAGCGTTTCTTCTTCCTTTAAATTCGTTCTCACAGTTTTGAGTAAGAATTCCAAGAAGCTGAGAAGCTCTAAGTGGGGTAGAAGCGTTAACGGTTCGTCCGTTAAAGTTAAATGATTTTCCAGTCACAATAATTTTTGAACTATTTAGCCCTTTGCCTTCTTCTCGGCGCACAGCTGTCATGATGGCATCAAAATCAGTTTGACCGTCGTTAATATAGCTTTCAATTGTAGTCGCGAAAGCGTTATCTGCTTCATTGGCTAGCTGTCTTGAAACATTAGGGTTTTTAAACTTTCTCGCGAAACCACTGACTGAGCCAAAGTTACTGGCAATGACTTGTTGTAGACATTGTCTTTTAGTTCCAATTTCCCATTGCCTTAGCCTTTCTTCAACATTAGCGTTGTCATCACGCTCAATGGATTGCAACATGCTTTGAATTCTTTCGTTACCATTGGTAACGTTCGCTAATTGCAACTCGTCTTTCATGGTCTCAATTTCTTGTCTCATCTCAGCGTTAAAATTATCCACAACTGTTTTGATCGCGTTGTTATCTTTGGTGAACATTTTTGACCTAAAAGCCACTGAGCTCAGATTAATATCGGTTTCACCTCTTCTCACGGTTTGTTCAGCGAGAGAGTTAGTAAGAGAATTGATATCTTTTTCTATTTGTCCTGCTTTCGTAAGAACTTCATCAGCAGTCATGCGACCGTTTGGCTTTTTATTCATCTCTTGAAAGATAGTTTCTTCAATATTTCTAAGTCCACCTTGCTGACCAGCTCTGCTGATCATGTCCGGGCCGAAAACGGAACCACAGATATTTTGGGGATCACTTGCTTTACCTACGAATGCATCTTGGAATTTAATATCTTTTAAATATTTTTCAGGTTTCCCAGCAAGAAGTGCTGAGTCTTTACGAATGTTTTCAAGGGTAGGAAGGAGTTCTCTTTCCAGAGCGTCCACTTCTTGTTTAAGAAAATTTTCAAAAAGGCTTAGTCTTTCATCTCGGGCAAGCATCTGCGCTTCAAAACGCTCCATGCTTTTGTTATAACAACCAATACCTTGAGTGGTGTATCTTTCATGACCTTCAGTTTGAAAATTTTGTAATTGTTGAATATTAAAATCTGCGATATCAATAATCGCGTCTCCATAACCAGCAATGATTTGCCCGTTATCTGCACCACCACAACTCATCGCTCCTGTGAGTCTATTTCCTGATGCTGGGAGAACAACACAGCTACGTAATACAGGTGGAACTTGTCTGGGATCAATCGGTTGAATTCGGATAAGAGGACTAAGTTGTTGTTTGAACATTTCCACTTGGTTTTGCTGACCCATGCCACCTTGCAAACCTCCAGCATAAGCTTGAGCTGCCGAATAAGCGACTTCGGAAATATCACTGGCGAGATTTCCCCAGCGTTGCCATTCAGAAGTTGAGCCAGTCACAACTTGTGCGGAGGCTATGGGCGCCCACAGTAGTTGTAGATTTAAGACTAGTGCTATAAATCGTATACCTGCTTGTGAAAAAAGTTTTTTCATGTCTTATCCTTATTTTTCTCCCGTACTCCTTATCGGTCTAAGCGGTTGAAAATTAAATAATTTGTCTACTAGTCACACTTATAATTATAAACAGTTGAGTGTTCCGCTCCAATAAATAATCTTTTGAACGGAGAAAACTTGGCAAATGGTGTCGAATAGGTAGACTAAATATATGGAATTAAAAGGTTTTTAAAGGAAACAATTGGTCTTTGGAAAATTAGGCAAAAAAAAGTCTGTGACTGATAAAGTTGGCAAGGCCTCTGGTGATAGAGGGGTTGCGGCAACAGAATTAGCTACGTATATTACTGCGGCAAATCTTCCTGATTCGCCAGAAGTGGAACTTGTAAAGAAAGTGACTGTGGGAAGTGAAGTCGGTGATCTGATCATAGATGACCCCTCTCTATCTCCTCGTCATTGCACATTCTTTATCAATAAGAATATTGTCTCGTTGATGGATCACTCCAGCAGTAGCGGAACTTTTGTCAATAAAAGAAAAATAGATCCTGGTAAAGTCTTTATTCTCAACGAAAAAGATAAGGTCAAATTAGGGAATGTTGTTCTCAACATTGAACAGGTTGAAAAAGAACCTGAAATTGAAGAGATTGCAGATTCTGAGAGTGATGAGCTTAATGAAGAGTTTGAAGATTCCACAAGAGAGATACCTCAATTTACTCCCATGAGTGAGATGACGGCTTCTCAAAAACTTGAAGTTGATGAAAGCATTGAAGAGGACGTTGATGAGGAACTACCTACTCAAGCTCAAAAGATAGATTTGAACTCAGTCGCTTTAAGCTCTAATGATACTGTGACAAAAACATTAATGCGTTCAAAAGCTGATGATGAATTTAATTTTGATGGAGTAGATGTTGAAGAAGAATACCTCGATGCAGATTTACTTCCCGAAGAAATTTTTGAGGAACATGAACAGATGTTCTTACAGCGAAAAAAGGGAAAAGGCTCAAAACAAGCTGACGACGACTTAGAGGAAGAATTAGCAGACCTGGATAAAGGGGGCGTTTTTGGCAAGTCAAAGAACCCTAAAGTTAAGAGTGGCAATGGTAAAAAAGGAAAAAAGAAAGTCAAAAAAGCAAGAGGGGAGCCGAGCTCTTCTTTTTTAACCCGAGTTTTCGCTCTGGTAAACGATGGCCTTCTCTGTCTGATTATTTTAGAGATTTTTTATGTTTATAAAGACTTCGCCACTTTTTATGAAAATTTTTATCTCGATCTTTGGGCCATTATACAACCTTATTATACTCAATTCGTGCTACCCCAATACCAAAATTTATTGAAAGAAATTCCTGAGGTAAAAAATATTGTTTCGAGTGCTCTGGAATTAGTTGATATTCAAAGAGCTCTGCCTTTTATTATTTTTGTTTTGCTGTTGAGGCTTCTCTCTGGATTGTGCTTTTCAGTCTCACTTGGGCAAATCATCATTGGAATGAGGGCGACAGGTCCTTTTATTTGGAAAAGGATTGTTTACCCAATAAGAGAGTTATTAGGAATTGTTTTCTTTCCGTTTTTAATTTTTGATCTACCGGCATTATTTGGAAAAAGAACTTTTAAAGAGATTATACTCTTTAGTCAGTATAAAACCCCCAGAAAGGGTTTTACTGTTGTGTCCGCACTTTTATTCACACCACTGCTTGTGATTGCTTTTGGTATGGCGCCTTTGGTGAAAGGCTTAGATGTCAATGATCCGGTCCTTGTTTCAAATAACGAAAGCCCAATCATATCCGTGAAGTTTGATAATGCTGTTTATATTCAGTCCCTCGATATGACGCTCAATCTGAATGATGACTTTGCTTATCTGCCCGTTTTTGAAATCAATACTGTTAAAAATAAAAAAATTCTCAAAACAGGTGTTTTGGTGGTTGCACTCGAGCAAAATGGATTGATAGACTTTATTAAACTTAAAACTTTTAATCTTAATGATTTCTATAAAGACTTTGTGAGAAATAATATTCTCAGTGAGTATTTTCAACCCACAATGCATGCTCATGTGAAAGGTATGGCCCTAGAGTCTAATAAAGATTTCAAAAAATCAAAGCCTGCTTATAGTCAACTGGGAGAAGAGTCAAAGCAAGTTCTTTTAGATATTTTTGAATTTAAAATGGAAGACATAGTTAAGTTTGCTCTCAAAAATGGCTTAGTTATGAGTGGTTTTCGTGATTTTAGAGAGAAGTTTGAAAGCTTGTTTGATAAAAATATAAAGGGGCTCGAAGGCATAGATATAGGACAACATAAAGGCGTTATGGTAGAACTGAACGCTGGGCGAGTCAGTGAATACAATTATGTTGTGCTAGGAAAAGAAGTAGGGACCATCTATAAAACCACGGCAAACTTTGGACGTAAAAATATCATTGAGCTAAGAAATGAAGTTTATTTTGGTAAAAAAGAAGGAGTTTTAAAGACTCTCTCAAGTGCAGAAGCTCCCATTGCAAAATTTATTAATGACTTTAATTCAAATAAATTTCAAGCTGCTCCAGAAGTTTATCAAGGCATATATGATAACTATAAAATGGTACTGACGAATTATTTAAGAAACTTCAGGCTGACAAAAGGTCTAGAGTCTCATCTCCAACAATTCGTAAATATTCTTGAGTATATTAACGAAAATGATCAGACCAATTCCTTGAAAAAAGAAATTTTAAGCTTCTCTGAGATGCTGCAAGCCTTAAAAGATAAAGACTACGGCTTCTTCAATATTCAAGATCCCGCGGCAACTCTTGATAATAATGAGCAAACTCCATGACGCTTGATTGGGCTTTTTTTTATGGCTTCATTCAAGGAGTGACTGAGTTTTTACCTATAAGTTCTAGTGGCCATTTAGCGCTTATTCCTTTCTTTTTTACACTCAAAGACCCAGGAGTTTTATTTGATTTAATGATGCATCTTGGAACGGCTCTTGCTGTCATTTTATATTTCCGAGCAAAAGTTCTCAAGATTGTTAAAGATTCTATAGCTCTCATTTTTAAAAGAGATTTAGAAAACACCATTTTTACGCAGCATTTTTTGCTGGCCACGGGATGTTCTTTTGTGCTCATTCTTTTTATTAAGAATCTAGCTCTCGAGTATGGACGTAACCCCATTATTATAGCTCTCAATTTTATTGTATTTGGTTTTTTGATGTACTGGGCGGACAGAAAAGCTGAGAAAGATTATGACTTAAAAAAAGAAAAGCATTTCAAGTTTGCTGCTCTCATAGGTTTATCCCAATCATTAGCGGTTTTCCCGGGAGTCAGTCGTTCTGGTATCACCTTAACCAGTTCTCGATTTATGAATATGAGCCGCTATCAAGCCAGTGAGTTTTCTTTTTTACTTTCATTACCCGTTATTTTAGGAAGTATTTTATTTAAATTACCCGATATCATTCAAGGGGAAGCGATAGCTGTTGAGACCAGTGTCATGGTCTGGGGAGTTCTTTTCTCGTTTATGTTTGGGATTCTCACCATTCATTTCTTTTTAAAAATCATAGCGAGAGTAGGGCTGATTTATTTTAGTCTTTATCGCTTACTAATAGGGGCACTTTTACTCTATTTAAGCTTAAGCTAGTTATTCAAGGGTTGAGCTCACATTATTTCCACTTCCACTTCCACTTCCTCCAGAAGAACTCGACCCACTACTTGATGAGCCTCCAATTCCTCCGCCTTCACAGCTTTCATCTGCAACGGCAGCAGGAGCGCAGTAAACGTGATCATTCCATCTTGCCCCAGCTTTAAATTTAGTGGCACCACCACAACTCTCAGTGGCATCATCTAATGAATCAAGATAGAGCCATCTACGAGTAGAATTGTTTTGAAACTGTTGATCGAAGTCAACTGGAATTAAATAATCTCCAATAGATTTTCCTAAAATGGCACGTCCTGAACAGCACATCGTTTTGGCCATCTCCATCACGATTTCTTTTCTAAGATATCCTGATTCTGGATCCACATCACCATCACTAACTCTTTCACCATTTAAAGTGGCCCCTTCGGAGGAGACGTAGCGATTGGTGTAAATACTTACGTCAGCAAAGTCTTGTAGACAACATCGCTGTTGATTTGAAGCGATAGTGTTATCCTCAACAGATTCTTTATAACCCGTGCAACAAATTGAATCTGGATCGGCTTCACCAACGGCGGTTCCAGCTGGCATACAGCAATTAAAAGTATTCTCTGAGAAAACTTTTTTCATCTTGGAGCTTCCCATCTCAAAATTGTCATAGGAGCTAGCCGAATAATAATCTTCACCATTATAGCTGACATCGGCAACACCCTCTGTATTTACATCTTTGATAGTGTTCTCCAGAGGGAGCTTTAAATTACTCATGGTGTTTCCAGAGCTTGTGATTGAAGCTTGAGAGGATTCATCTATTCCATCTCCATCATAATCTTTTTCTTCCGTGGTAAGAGGGAGAAAGACTGTATTATTTGTCTCAATTAAAACCTGTGGGATACCTATGAGTTCGAGTTTTCGAAACCATGACAAATACAGCTGCTCAGTAAATGATCCTTCTCCAATATTTTTAATTTCACAATCCGCAGTAAATATATCTTCAGGAGTACAAGTATAGGGAAGAAGACTTGGATCATAACCTGAAGAAGCAGGGAAAGTATTAAGGGCCGGTACATTATTAGCATTCCAGCTAAGGGGTTTGAAAATTTCTAAGTCCATATTTTGCTGCTTAGAAGGACCGAATTTATGACCACCGCCATTGCCATTACTTCCACTTGCAAACTCTCTTACCCAATGATTGCTACAGCACATTCTTTCATTATGAAGGTGAAGAGTATTATATTGTCTAATAGTATCGCCAGTTAATAACAGTTGAGCGATAGGTTGAGAGGAAGCAGACACCAAAGCCGGGTAGCGGTCTGGGTCACTCATCATCTGGTCATATACCGTATGGGTTCTGGAATATCTTTCTGGATCATCAATATCTTGATTCACTCCAGGAATCAGAATATTACCCGCATCGTCCACAACTTTGAACTCACTATTTTCGTGGGTCTGAGAGTGATAAGTAAACTCTTTATCTACTTCCCGACAACAGTGGTGAGCAGTCGTATCATAATCTGGATCAGGAACAGTTACATTTGAGCCGGTATTATTAGTTAAGATGGTGTAGCGGTCTTGAGAGCTACCACAGACCAATTCCTGTTCCCAGAACTCTTTTTCTGCTTCACTTATTTCGCCATTTGCAGAGCTCAGGGATTTTACTTTTTCGGCCACAAATTTACTAGGAGCACACTCAAAGTCCGAAAAGCATTTAGCTCCAGGAGCTCTTAGGCAAGTGTTTTTATGCAGCCCCATAGACTCGACAGGTTCTTCATCGTCATTAAAAAGGTTTAAGCGATCAAAACTTGCCAAAAGCAGTGAGTTGGTAGAAAGGTTGTTTCTAATCGCATGAATTTTATGATCAGAATTATTTAAAAGCTGGGAAGTGAGGTGAGTGTAAGTTCCATCTTCATCAGTACTTGGGCAAAGTGCAAAATAGTTTTCGTTCTGAGAGAATGAAGAATTCATGGTTCTTCCTACATTCGCGATTTTATCAGCTTCTCTGTTTGAGACCACAAAATTAGCATCTTCTGTCGTGCTCGCGGCAGCAGGATCTCGACCAGGAATACAGAGGGAGCGAACATTTAAACTTGAAAATTGATTAGCGACGTCACTGTCTACACTTTCTTCACCATAAAAATCATAAGGTCTTCCTAGGACTCTTGCAGCAAGTCCAAAAGTATCCGTTTCCTCAGTGATGAAACTTTGAACATTTTGGCTCTTGGGTGATTCAGCATATCTAGAGATACGACGATTAAATTTATTTTCACTTAGACTCTCGCAATAAGTATTACTAGAACAAGCATGAAAGGCAGCTAATGAATTAGAAGAGTAGGAGTTTGTGCTGGAAACACTGTGAGACTGTTGCTCACAAATCGCCCCTTGCCCTCTATAAACACATCTTTTAGGTTTATTATTCGTTCCACCTATCAAAGACGCGATAGTTTTCGTGGTTGAACCACTGATTTCATTTCCATTGCTATCGAAAATTGGCCATGGAGTGACTAGCGAGCCAACATTTTGGCAAGTATAATCATAACCTAAATTCGTAATACAATCTTCGTCCGTCTCACAGATATGAGCTTTTTGGCATTCAGCTCCATCGCTATCTAGATCATGAGCAATGGATGTTCCACTTCCCACCACGGAAGTTGTTTCATTGATTGTTACCTTAAATGTGTTATTGATGGTTAAATCACCAAAGTAAGCATTGACTGCTAAGTAGAGTTTGTTTCCATCTGCTTTAATTCTTCTTTGATTTCCGATAGCAAACCATTTCACACCGTCGTATGAGCCAATAAGAGAGCCATAATCAAATCCGTACCAATCTTTATTATAGCCGTTGGCAAAAAGAAAATGTTGAGCAGCAAGTCTGTTCTGTCTCTGAGTGGCAACATCAGCGTTAGGCGCATGAGTCCAAGGCAACATCGTCGCCGGGACAAAACAGGCCCTACCAAATCTAAAGTCATCGGCGTTAAAATCTCCTTGATTTGTTTGTCTTCTCGACTCGACAAAATCAGGGAAATAACCAGCACCCATATTTCTAAAATTGTTAGGGAATATTTTTTGTAAACTCGAAAAGTAATCACTTCCACAATTGAGGCAAGTTGAGAAAGCCCCCGAATCAACAAAGATATCATAGTTCTTCCCTTTATCCACGTCGATCACTGTGGGGGGAAGGGGAGAAGCACCATCTCTATTCATACTTCCGTAAATTTCATTGAAACCAATATCATTGGTAATATTATTTGGTTTGAGGTTATTCCCATCAGTATACTTAAACTCTTCACCTTCTTGTTCAAATGCAGAACCTATCTCTCCCAAATCATAATTCACACCACTTTTATCATAGAATTTATGGGGAACTGATTTTGCAGAAACAAAAACTGTTTCTTGGAGAGGAATATCTTCGCCCTCAACTTCTGGATACTCACAAGCATAACTGGTGACAGTATTGACTCCATTCACTTCACTTGTGACGGGAGTAAGGTTACAGGGATCTTCCAATGGGTCACAGGCACAATGCTCGTTGAGCTTTTCCTGGGCGGCTTGTTTTGATGCCGTTAAAACAGAGATCTTATCGGAAACGTAATAAGTAATTTCTACCGTTTGATTATCAAAAATGGGGTAGTCATCCCCATCAAAAACCACGCTATTTCCAGACAAGCTCCAAGTCTCTGAGCCTTGAGAGATATTTGCGCCTCCCACGGAGACCACGACATTAAAACTCGTGTCTGCATAACTAGGCAAAAGAAAAGTTTGAGATCCACCGGTATGATCACTTGATCTTGGAACCGTTGAGTTCTGAGCTTGTACATATTTTTTCGTGCACCTTGCAAGTGAACTACCAAGTACTTCACAACTCCCATCAATCTTATAATACAGATCTAAGGTGTCATGAGTGGCATCTGCTGGAAGGGGAATTTGTAAATGAGCTGTTTGAAAGCTATTTAAATCATCATTACTCGTTCCGAAGCTTCCCACTCCAGGATTAAGTGCTACTTCAGTATCACCCTCAAATAACTTTTCTTTGAAATAAGTTTTACCGGCATAGTTTATTTGCGCAATATTTTGCCCTGTCATAGATGGATTGAGACTGCTAAAAGTGAGATCATCTAAAGGAGCTGTAAAAGGGTGAGTTCCAGCACTCATAAGTTCCGACGCATCTTCAAAAGAGAGCTTACAAACTGAGATTTCATCAATAACTGGATTTAAACAATTATAAATATCTGTGAGCTCGGTGAGTAGATCAGCGGCTTGTTGAGTGGGGTCTCCCTCATCGTCATCATTATTTGTTGCATCTGTCGGTACCATTTCAGGACAAACATAAAAAACATCTTCATAGTTTACAATAAGCTCTGGGCGATTGGTTATAAGTTCTAAGGCAACTTGATATTTATCACTGGTGGTGGAGACGTTGGGTCTGACTTCTCCATGGTTAACACATTGACCAGATAAACAGCAATTAAATCCTATATCTGTACAGGATGAGTTATTGGAACAACTGTTTATTTCTCCACTTGAACCACCTGCTGCGGGAATAATATTGAGAAACAAATGAGATGTGGCGACATCATCAATTTGAGTACCATCTTTGGAGAAAAGAGCGAGACTCTCAGATTTGATATTAATTTTACAACTTGGACAGATGTCTTCTAGAGAGTAGGCAATGGAGCTTGATCCATACTCTTCAAGAATTTCATTTGTCAGACCAACAGTAAGGCAGTCACTTTGATTCATAGTTTTATTATTGGCGTCCATCTGTAGGAAATACTCTTGAGTATTGAGAATAGAACTATAAAAAGATCTAATCCTTGCAGATAAAACCATAATGGGCTTGGCCCCAGAAGTCCCACTTGCTCCTTGAAATTCTGTGACAAGACAAAAGTTTGATTGGCTGGTTTTAATTTTTTCTTGTAAAAAACTAATAAGATTATTTCCTCTGAGAAGAAAGGTGTCTTTGAAATCTGCAAATAAATTCAGTGTGGTCAGGGTTGAAGTAGAGCTTTGTTGGAGAAAGTTATTGGACTGGGGAAGTGTTCTAATTTCACCTTCGGTATCATTATTATCGATGGGGTCTGTCACAACACTATCTTCACTGGTGTCAGCTGGTATTCTTTCTTGCACTTCAAACTTCTGCGGCATACAAGAAATCACTAATCCTAAGAAGAGGAGTGAGAGTGTTCTAGATAAATTTGATTTAAGTTTCGCCAACGTCATCATCTTCTTTTCGATCAAATTTATTAATAAAATTAACTTATTATCTCATAGGTAAGCCCTCTACTCGGGTAATAGAGCTAAGTGCATGGAAAATCAATGTCTGTTAGAATGTAGGCGGGAAAATTTGCCCACTAAATAGGTGGGTTTGAACTGGAAATATGTTAAAATGAGGTTTTTCAAGGAGTCTTTCATGATGAAGTTAGTTTTGTTATTTAGTTTATTCATAAGCAGTTACGCTTTTGCCCTTTCTAAAGCAGAGATAAAACAATCTCTGGATCAGATGAAGGCTTCGGGAATGTTTACTCAAGAACAAATTGCAGAGGCAGAAAAGCAACTTGAAAGTATGGACGAAGCACAAATTCAAGAACTTGTTAAAAAAGGGAAAGAAAAAGCGAATGATCCTGAGTTTCAAAAAAAGATGAAGGCCCTGACGAATGATCCTGAATATAAAGCCAAAGTTAAAAAAGCAATGGAACAATATAAAAATCAAAAGAATCAAGAATGAGTCAAAAAAAACTCTCTGTTCTTCTCATCTCAAATAATGATGAACTTCTCAAAGAAGCAGAACAAGAGTTAGTCTCTTCTGATTTTAGAGTGATTAAGGCTCAAAGCTCCCACGAAGCGAAACTAAAATTTTCTAATGAGTCATTCTCACTCATTATGATTGATACTGAGCTTTCTGAATTTAAGGCCAGTGAATTTGTGCAAAGAGTTCGAAGTCGTGAGGTTGAAAAAAACTTAAAGAACGTGACTCCCATTATAATTATGGGGCATAATCCTGAAGAGTTTACCAGTGACTTTAGTCGAGTTGATCATACCAAATTTATCCAACATCCCTTTGAGTTGGAAGTCCTGAGAGAAAAATTAAAAAGCTTTGGTTTTCCAGGACCAACGAATCGAGATGTTATTTCTCATCATTCTAAGAAAATTAAAAAAGGTGAGTTTCTTATTAATGAAGGAGCTCAAAGTTTAGAGATGTACTGGATACTCGCTGGTTCTTTTGTAGTGACTAAACTCAATGAAACCGATGAAAGAGTTGTCATCGGAGAAGTTTACGCAGGTGAGTTGGTAGGGGAGATGAGTTTTTTAGATAATCTGCCACGTTCCGCTTCGGTGAAGGCCTTAGAAGACAGTGAAGTGCTGGTGATTCCTCATAAAAAGTTTATTAATGTGATGGAGAACCAGCCTCGTTGGTTTCGCTCTCTTATGCAAACACTCTCTCAAAGACTGAGAAATGCAAATAAAAAAATTGCAGGAAAGTATGCTCAAGTTGAAGGGCAAGACTATGAAGTTTAAAACCCTCTGATTATTTCTAAAAGTGTCATCAGCGCTTTTTCCGAAAATCTTCTTTTGAGCACTTCTCTTGAACCTTTAAACTGATAAATTTTTGAGCCAGAATTTTTTTCAGTCGCAAAACCTATACCTACTGTTCCTACGGGCTTTTCTTCTGACCCGCCTCCAGGACCTGCTATACCTGTGGTTGAAATCGCAATATCAACATCAAGGTGGGCCCGTGCGCCTTTCGCCATTTCCAAAGCCGTTTGCTCCGAAACGGCTCCAAATTGTTTTAATGTTTGGGATGAAACGGACAGACTTTTCATTTTGACTTCATTAGCATAGCTCACAACACTTCCCCAAAAAACTTGAGAAGAACCACTGATATCAGTCAAACGACTGGCACATAAACCACCGGTACAACTTTCGCTAAACCCTATGGTTAAGTTTTTTTGAGATGCCTCATTGATAATGACTTGCTCTATAGACTCAGGACCTATATGCCAAATATATTCTGCGAGTGGTGAAGTTTGGATCAGCTCTAAAATTTTCTGCTCGTGACTCTTGAGCTGATCTTCGTCATTGGACTCAAGTTTCACAGCGATATCAACACCTAACAAATGGGGGAGAGAACTGACCTCTCCGTATTGAGCAAGTTTATCCCAAAGATTTGGAACATATTCGTTAAAAATTTTTGATTCAGGGACTTTCCATGTTTTCACAATCACATGCTTCATTTTGATCTGGGCGTGGGGATCAATTAATTGAGGAATTATATGAAGCTTTACCATCTCTGCAAATTCACTGGGAACCCCAGGGAGAGCAAAGAGTTTTTTGTTGTCTTGTGAGAAGGAGAGACCTGGAGCATAGCCCACAGTATTCTCTAGTGTTGTGAAACTCTCTGGCAGGTAGTGATAGGAGAGTTTTTCCTCATCATAAACTCTCTCACCCCGCTGATATTGTTTTTTTACAACCTCAAGAGCTTGTTCACTGTATTGAATTGTTTTTCCAAAATATTCAGCGAGAAAATTCTTTGTTTTATCGTCTAGAGTTGGTCCAAGTCCACCACAGGTGATGATGATATCGTAAGTTTGAAAACAAAAGTCTAAGAGTTGCCTAAAATCATCTTTTTCATCAGGAGCGATATGAATGGCGTTTAGCTGAAAGCCAAAATCATTGAGGATTTGCGCCAAATGCTGGCCATTGCTGTCTTTGGTTTTTCCATTTAGGAGTTCGTTGCCGATGGCCAACAAAGCAATTTTCATATCTATACACCTTCATCTTTAGGGTAAAATTTTTATTTATTCTATATGCATCGTTAAAGAATTGCTATAATTAGACTGTATGGCAAAAAAACTTCAATTTACCCTAGATTTTGATCAGGATTTAGCTAAATACTTTAAATCTAAGTATCCTAATTATAGTGATTACCGCATCCTTTCCCAAAGTTTAGATGCCAGAGGGGCGCCTAGAGGAAAAAAACCTAAATATCATTATATTCTTGAAGCTATCACTGCTGATGAGAGCTTTTCAGAATATGATGAAAAACTTCCCCAGGTGAATTGGTCAAAAAATAAACCTATCATTATAGGAGCTGGCCCTTGTGGATTATTTGCGGCTAAGCGGTTCTCCGACTATGGCATACCAACCATTGTCATTGAAAGAGGGGATATGGCCCATCAAAGAATGCTTCATATCTCTAAGTACTGGCGCAGAGGGCTCTTGAATAAGGAGAGTAATGTCTGTTATGGAGAAGGGGGAGCAGGACTTTTTTCTGATGGAAAATTAATTACTCGAGTTAAATCTCCTTTCATCCAATATGTGATGCAAACTTTTGTGGATTATGGTGCACCGGAAGAGGTGGCTTATATTTCTAATCCTCACTTAGGCTCAAATAAAATCAGACAAATTATTTCTAAAATGACCGATGATTTAAAAAATCAAAACCACCAGTTTATCTATAATAATGGTGTGGATGAAATACTCTTCGATGAAGATAAAGTGAGAGGAGTGAAGCTCAAAGATGGCTCAGAGATTTTATCTGATACGGTCATTCTTGCGACGGGACATTCTGCTAGCGAAATGTATCAACATTTATTGGACGCTCGAGTGGCGATGGAGGCGAAAAGTTTTGCAGTGGGAGTTCGAATTGAACATCCAAGAATGGAAATAGATAAGCTTCAATACGGAACTTTTGCTGACAGTGGTGAATTGGGAGCAGCAAGATATCGCCTCAGTTATCACGACGAAACCACAGAGAAAGGAACTTATAGTTTTTGTATGTGTCCGGGAGGATATGTTCTCTCCAGTGGTACAGACGTTGATGGAATCGTTGTAAACGGTATGAGTAATTATGCTCGAAACTCACGTTGGTCAAACTCTGCTTTAGTCGTCAGCGTAACGGCGGGTAAAGATTTTAATCCCGAACATATTCTTGAGGGATTAGAGTTTCAAAACAAAATAGAAAAAAAGGCTTTTGATCTCTCAAAAAAACAAGCGGATGGAAGAATGCTCCCGGCCATGACCGTTGAGGAGTTTTTAAATAATAAACTCAATAAGAATGAGCTTCCCAAGACATCTAGCCCCAGCGGTATATTTAAAACTGATATCTCTCAGATTTTCCCGGAGTTTATTAATTCTCATTTAAAAGTTGCTTTAAAAGAATTTGATAAGAAAATACCTGGTTTTGCGAGTTCAGAAGCAGTACTTATCGCTCCTGAAACCAGAACCTCCGCGCCCATCACTATTTTAAGAGATAAACTGAGCTTTGAATCTCCCAGCCATAAGGGGCTCTATCCAGGTGGAGAAGGAGCTGGCTATGCAGGGGGAATCACATCTGCTGCTGTGGATGGGATTAAAATAGTTGAGGCAATCCTTAATAAAAGTGAATAATTTATAGGCCATTTGAAATCTTCTATGAGATAATCCTTCCCAAATTCGGAGAAATTTATGCATTTGAAAAATATCGCTGTCGTGGCGCACGTAGACCATGGAAAGACGACTCTTGTCGATGAACTGTTAAAACAATCAGGACTTTTTGCTGAGCATGAAACTGTGAGCGAAAGAGTTATGGATTCTGGTGAGTTAGAAAAAGAGCGTGGGATCACTATTACTGCTAAAAACTGCGCTTTTCGCTGGAAAGATTATAAGATTAATCTTCTTGATACTCCTGGTCACGCCGACTTTGGTGGAGAAGTTGAACGCTCACTTATGATGGTGGATGGTATTCTCCTCTTAGTTGATGCTGCAGAAGGGCCATTGCCTCAGACCCGTTTTGTGTTACAAAAAGCGATTGAGCAAAAGATAAAAATCGCTGTCATGATTAATAAGATTGACCGTCAAGATGAGCGCCATGAAGAAGTGCAAACGGAAATTGAAGACTTATTGCTGGAACTCGTTGATATTTCAGGAATTGACGACTTTGATTTAGATATTCCTTTTTTCTTTGGTGCCGGTCGAGACGGTTATGCTTCAGATGACCCTACCAGTAGAGAAGGGACTCTTCAGCCTTTATTAGATTTTTTTATTGGTCCCTATTTCCCTGAAGCAAACCTAGACCCTAGTGGTAACTTGCAACTTCTCGTTTCAAATTTAGATTATTCTAAATATCTAGGGACTCTCATGATTGGAAGAATCTCAAGTGGAACTTTGCATGAGAATAAGCCTTATATGTGGATTGGTAAATCAGGAAAGCCAAAACAAATAAGAATTGGAAAAATTCAGATCTTCGATGGGCTAGGGTTCACAGATGTACCAAGTGCCGAAGCCGGAGAGATTGTGATTCTCAGTGGTCACGATGATGCCAATATTGGAGATACTATAACTTCTATGGATAAGCCGGAAGCGCTCCCTCGTATAGAGGTTGATCCGCCTACGGTGAGTGTTCAAGTTTCGGTTTCAACTTCACCGTTATCAGGACAAGAAGGTGAATACTTAACCAGCAGAAAGTTAGAGGAATTTTTATTTGAAGCGGTTAGAAAAAATGTTTCCCTTCAATATGAAGCCACTGATGATCCGAAAGTTTTTGTGCTTAAGGCCCGTGGTGAATTACAAGTCGCCATTGTCTTTGAAGAAATAAGAAGAGCTGGCTTTGAGTTGATGATTGCCAGACCGCAAGTTCTTTTAAAAGAAGTGGATGGTAAAACCCAAGAGCCATATGAAAAAGTCGTCTTTGACGTTCCCAATGAATCAACGGGAGCTGTTACAGAAGCTATGGGAAATAGAAAAGGTCTTATGGAAGCTCTCACTCCTATTGGAGAGGGCAGAACAAGAATCGAATTTAAGGTGCCATCAAGGGGACTTATAGGTTATCGATCAAAATTTTTAACTGACACTAAGGGTGAAGGTCTGATGAGCTCTTACTTTTTGGGTTACGGAGAGTACGTGGGGAAAATGCTGGCCAGAACTAACGGTGCGCTCGTCTCAGATAAAGCAGGGAAAACCACTCCTTATGCTCTTTTTAACGTCTTATCGAGTGGAACTCAATTTGTGAAACCTGGTGAGAAAGTTTATGAGGGGATGGTTGTGGGAGAACACACCAGACCCAATGATTTGATTCTTAATGTTTGTCGGGAAAAACATCTCTCAAGTGTGAGAACAGCAGGTAAAGACGAAAATATCATTCTTCCTCCAACACCTGCACGTAATCTTGAATGGGCCTTGGATTGGATCGATGATGACGAATGGGTAGAGGTGACCCCTGAGAACATCAGAATTCGTAAGAAGATTCTTGAAAACAACTTGAGATCAGTTAAAAGGTAGAGTTTTCCACTCCAACTTAAAGTTCTAAAATTAAGTCTTAAACCTCCGATAGAGCAAGTGTCGGAGGTATACATGAAAAAGTATCTATTAGTTATTATTTGTATGGGAGTTGTCTTTTCAACTGTATTAGTTGCAAAAGATGTCGATTTATCTACATTTAATAAGCATATGGCCACTCATATGGATGAAGTGATCGAACACAATCCAGAAATGTATGACACTCAAAACATTGGAAGAAAGCCAGCATCAGTGATGCAAGAACCGGCACCGGTTGAAGAAACCACTGATAAGTTAGATAAATTTGAGAGACAAGCTAACGGCCCAAAGAACTGGTAATCACAAAGGTAAAATAATGAATTTAAAATTTGCGCTTAGTGCATTGGCGCTTATGTTTTTATTTGCGGCTTGTAATGAGCAGTTAATTGAGGAAGGCACAGCAGATCTTCAAGCTCTTTCAGCAGGTGTTGAATATGAAGGTGTTGATATCAATGGTGAACAAAGAGTCTGTGAAGAAAAAATGGAAATGAGTTGTTCAGAAGTTTTTACTGAGGGAGACCAATTTGCTCTCGATTGTGAACGTGGGGGAGATGTCGCAATTGCTTGTGGCTGTCATGATTATATTTGTGTCGCTAAAGATGATGTCTTTGATTCAAGGCCAAGAGAAGAAGTGGGTCTCGATATCAATGGTGAGATTGCTTCTTGTGTGCCATTTGATTATTCCATTGATGGAGAGGAAGTTTATTGTACTGCCGAGTTTACTGAAGAAGACCAATTTGCAGTGGACTGTGGTGAAGCTGGACATACCCCTGTTATGTGTGGATGTCATAAGTATATTTGCGTAGAATAAAAAAAAGCCCCAAGTTCATTGGGGCGATATCATTAAGCGTCTTTAATTATTTTCGAAAGGGCATCCCCTAAGTTAAGTGGTACAGGGAAAATGATGGAAGATTTACTTGAACCACTCGACACTTCTCTCATGGTATCTAAGTATCTCAGTGTAATGGCATCTTTTTGCGAGCCTAAAACTTCAGCAGCATCCGCAAGCTTTTTAGCGGCTTGAAATTCACCATCGGCCGAAATAATTTTTGCACGTTTCTCTCTTTCTGCTTCTGCTTGTTTCGCCATTGCTCTTTGCATATTGGCAGGAAGGTCTATGGCTTTGAGCTCAACGTTTGTCACCTTTACTCCCCATGGCTCAGTAAGCTCATCGAGAATAACTTGTAATTTAGAATTGATATCTTCTCTTTGGGCCAAAACTTCATCTAACTCATACTGACCAATAACTGATCTAAGAGTTGTTTGAGCAATTTGTGATGTTGCATGGTAAAAGTTTTCAACCTTAATCACCGAACTTGCTGGTGAGTTGACTCTGAAATAAACGACACCATTCACTTGGAGGGTGACGTTATCTTTTGTGATGATATCTTGAGAAGGTATGTCCATCGTAACGACACGAAGGTCGACTTTAGTCATTTGCTCGATAATAGGAAGGAGGATAATAAGACCTGGCCCTCTTACACCTGTATAAGATCCCAGTCGAAAGATAACACCTCTTTCATATTCTTTTAAAACTTTGATCGAGCTTATAAGTAACAGCCCAATGATCACTAAAAATGGCAATAATCCAAACATGTTTTCTCCTTAATATGATTTACTTTTTTGTATTTTTAAAATGAGGTTGTCACTGTCTTCATTGATGATGTCGACTTTATCTCCCACTTGGAGCACCTCTGATGAATGAGCATTCCAAATCTCTCCATTAACTTTTACTTGATATTTCTCACCCGCAAGAACTTGGGAGACAGTACCGTGTTCATTTTGTTGAGAATAATAATTCTTCTTTCTGATATGGGTCTTAACCATATACCAACCAATAAAGATCACATAAAGGGAAACGGCTCCTACCACAGAAAAAATGATTGATTGCTCAAGCTGAATAAAACTATCTTCAGTACGAAATAAAAAGAGAGATCCAAAGACAAGGGCGGCTATTCCTCCTAAGGTCAAAAGCCCAAAGCTTGCGACAAAAGCTTCTAAAACAAAGAGTGCGAAGGCCAGCACAATAAGACCGACAGCGCCGAAGTTAAGAGGGAGGACTTGAAAACCAATCGCCGCTAGAATAAGACAAAGAGCTCCGAGACCACCTGCGATCACACCACCTGGGGCTTGCAGCTCGAAATAAATCAGTGCTGCTCCAATGATAAATAGAACATAAGCGGTACTAGGGTCTGCAAAGATATTTAATATTTTTTGACCTGGGTCCATTTCAACCGCGGTAATGGGAGTATTCTGACTCACGTCCAACGTTATTTTCTTCCCAAGCACAACAATCTTTTTTTGAGACAATAGTTTGAGAAGATCTTTTTGGTTATTAATGATCCCATCTATCACCTTGAGCTTTTCAGCTTCTCTGGCATCTAAACTTTTAGCTTCAGAGATCATTTTTCCAAACTCTTCAGCGTTCCTTCCTCTTGAAACACTAAGAGCTTTCACTAAAGCCACAAGATCATTTATAGCTTTAGATCTCGCATCGTCTTGTTGAATATCTCCTCCCATACCAATGGGAGTGGCTGCACCTATATTTGTGCCTTCGCTCATAGCAAGTACGTGAGCACCGCTGGCAATGATAGCTCCGGCACTGGTGGCACTGGCCCCTTCAGGTGTAATCCAAATAACAATAGGAAAACTTTTAGTGCCAAAAAGAGTCAGGATATCTTTGGTAGTTGTGACCAGTCCACCAGGAGTGTCTAGTTTAATGAGGACGAGATCTCCTTTTTCTGCAGAGAGCTTATTTAAATTATTTTCTAAATAATTATAAACTGCTGGATTAATACTCGAGTCAACTTCTAATGAAGTTATTTGATTAACAGTGTAACTGGTATTAGCAAAAGTTAGTGAGTGTATTAGTAAAAGTGAAAAAAGCAGAAAGCTTGCATAGGTTCTATAAATTTTCATATACTACTAATAGTTAAGGGCATACAAACAGTAAATTAAAAAATAGGTGAATTCGTTACAATGCAACAAGTTATTTTAGGTCATATTTTGAATCCCAAGTCTGATAACAAAGCGGACTTTATTTATAATGGTGCTTTGGTGATAGAAGGGAAGGTCATCAAAGAGTTAGGAACAGCTGATAAGATGCTCAAACGCTATCCTCAAGCTGATATCAAAGATTTTAAAGGACAGGTTATTATGCCGCCTTTTTTTGATATGCACTTTCATTGGGTTCAAGACGATGTCAGAGAGATGCCAAAAGACAGTTTGCTCAATTGGCTAGAAAAATACACATTTCCCTCTGAAGCTAAATTTGCAAGTAAGTCTTACTCTCAAAAAAAAGCGAAATCCTTTTTTAAAAGATTGGCCAAAGCAGGAACCCTTGGGGGAGCTTGTTTTTCTTCTATTCATGAACATGCTTTGGACTATGCCATGGATCATGTGGTGGGAGACTTTGTTATAGGAAATGTTCTTATGACTATGAACTCACCAAAAAACTTATCTCAATCAAGTAGTGATGCGATTAAATTAGTAAAAAAATTATCTAAAAAATATAAGCATCGTTATTGCTTAACTCCTCGTTTTGCAATTGCAACAGACCCAGTGACCATGGAAAAAACAGCAAAGGAAGTGAGAAAGTATAATTGTTTTAAACAGAGTCACCTCTCAGAAACACCTAATGAGATTTCTTTTGTCACCTCTCTTTATCAAGAGATGCCAGGTTTCGAAGATATTAAAACTTATACCGATATTTATAACCGAGTGGGAATGCTAGGTCCTAAAAGTCTGATGGGTCATGGAATACACTTGAAGCCAGAAGAGTTGAAAATTTTGAGTCAAACAAAAACGGTGATCGTTCACTGTCCCACTTCGAATGCAGAAACAAAAGATTATGGGTTAGGTTCTGGTTTGTTTAATTTTAAAAAAGCCGAACGCTATAAAGTGAGATGGGTCATGGGCAGTGATATTGGTGGAGGGCCCTTTCTCTCTATGTTTGATGTGATGAGGTCTTTTGTGGAGCAAAATAAAAAGGCTCAAGTCTCGGGGGCGACCTATACAAAAGCTCTTTATCGCTCCACCCTCGCCGGTGCCAAAGTGATGGAATTAGAACAGAAAAAAGGAAATTTTGCTCAAGATAAAGAAGCTAATTTTCTTGTTCTCAAAAAGTTTAGAGTGCTCAAAGACGATACAGCAGAGAGCTATCTAGCGAGAATAATTAAAAAAGGTGTTCGCAATAGGCTCGATTATGACGACTATGCAGATCATGTCTTTTTTCAAGGTCAAAAACTTATCTAGGTAAAAATTATAAACGAGATTGATTTTGCGTCGCAATATGAGATGCTAATTTCCTCCGATTTGGACTTTATAAAGCCAATCGTAACTTGTTAGAATACTCTTATTCACCCAGGAGTATAAAATGATTTATCGCTTTTTAAGCATCACTTTAAGTTTGTCAGTGGCCTTAAATATTTTTCTATTATTGCAAAAAGAAAATCCTGAACGAGAGCAAACAGCCCTCGCTGAGGATCAAGTGACATTCAAAAAATCAGCACTTAAAAAACAGGAATTAAAAAAATCACCTCGTGATGAAATAAAAAATATTAAGACTCAAATCTTAGATATAAATCCCAAAGAGAATTCAGACTTACAAAAAACAGAAGTGAACGATGGCTATTTAGATGAAGAAGAAGTTCAAAGAGCAGAACAAGCTTGGGTTAATTCAGCGGGAGATTTTTTATCTGCGAGTATTGGTTTGCGTGAAGAAGAGATAAGATCATACTTTAAGCTCTCAGACGACAGAAATAATGAATTAAACCGTTTCATTAGAGAGCGAATAGAAGCAAAAGGAAGAGATCAGTTTTTTTATACAGTTGAAGATATGGTGCTAGAAAATAAAATTAACGAGAAGTATCTAAGCCGTCTAAAAGGTTTATTAGGTCAGGATGGATATGACAGATATAAGCAATTTAGAGATGAGTACAACCAAAAAATTATTGAAAGCGGTGAAGGATTTTATCTGATTGAATTATGAAAAGTTTATTAATATTTTTACTCATATTCACAAATGTTTATGCTGCTCCTTTTGGACTCAGTGATCGTTACAAGGTTCCTCAAAATCAGTATGTTCTAAGATCATTGAATGCTAATACACACGAAACTCAAATCAATCCTTACCAAATAAATGTTTTAGTTTGGAATATTTATAAAGGTTCAGAAGATACTTGGGAAGATAGTTACCACTCTCTCAGTTATGGGCAAGATATTATTATTACCCAAGAAGCCTTTTTAACTCAAAAAATGAAAAGAGTGTTTGGAAACTCTGGCTTTAATTATAAAATGGCGGTTTCCTTTGAAGATGGAAATTATGATGATGCTGCGACAGGTGTCGCAACAGCAAGTCAGGTGAAACCTCTCTCGACTTTTTGGCAGCGAAGTTTGTATCGCGAACCCATAACGAATACTCCTAAGATGACTCTTTTTACAACTTACGCTCTTGAGAAAATGAAAGATAAATTATTGGTGGGAAATATCCACGGAATAAATTTTGTTTCAACCTATAAATTAAAACATATGCTTATCAAAGCAGCGGAAGTTCTCGCTCGCCACAAAGGCCCAGCTATTTTTGCAGGGGATTTTAATACTTGGTCAACCTCCAAGTTAAAGGCCATGCGCCAAGTCCTCACACAAGTTGGCTTTAAGCCGGTAAGCTTTGCGAACGATCAACGTAAGCGCTTTTTAGGCAAAGCTCTTGATCATGTGTGGATTAAAGATCTCAAAGTTCGTATGAGTGATGCACCCGAGGTTGAAGGCTCAGATCATAATCCCATGTTGATTGAACTTTCTATTTGAGCGTTAGCTCTATAGGACAGTGATCACTTCCCATAACTTCTGGAAGATGTTGGAAAGACTTAAACTTCGCTTTCAAATTTTCAGAAAACATAAAGTAATCAATCCGCCAGCCAATATTCCTTTCGCGACAATTATTTCTATATGTCCACCAGGTGTACTGACCTTCGAGTTCTGGGTTTTTAAATCTAAGGGCATCTATCATTCCTGCATCTAAATATTTTGTGATCCATTCGCGTTCGTGTTCTAGAAAACCTGTGGTTTTTTTATTGGCCTTGGGATTGGCCAAATCAATAGGCTCGTGAGCAGTGTTAAAGTCTCCGGTGATGATGACTTTTTTTCCTGCTTTAATATATTTTTTGTAGATCTTGAGAATTTCTTGGTAGAACTCAAGCTTATAGGGAACTCGCCCATGGTCTCTTTGACCGTTTGGGAAGTAGCAATTGATCAAAATATAGCTTTTAAATTCGCAAATCAGCGTCCGGCCTTCTACATCGAACTTTTCGATACCAATTTTGTCAATTACTTTCTGAGGTTTTTCTTTAGTGAAGACAGCTACTCCAGAATAGCCTGGTCTCTTCGCAGAATTAATATATAGATGATAGTCTAATGATCTAAAAATTGAATCAGGGAATTGCTCTTTTGCCGCCTTGATTTCTTGCAGGCAAAGCACATCTGGTGAGTAAGTGTTTACAAATTCAATAAAGCCTTTATTTGTGCAGGCCCTTATTCCATTGACGTTCCACGACACAAGTCTTTTCAATTTTTTCCCCTAATATTTTTTTATAAAAATTTTTGGCAAGATAGTTTTATAGTTTTTTTCAAGATTGTTAAAGACATTCCGAAAAAAATGATTATTATTAGTAACACTTTTTAGCACAGTAGGAGACATCGATGCGTTGTTTTAAAAACATTGCCAAGTTAATTCGAACGAAAAGACTTCAGCACCCAAAAGGGTATTCCCAATCAGAATTATCTCATTTATTAGGTTATAAGAACGGTCAGTTTATAAGCAACGTTGAACGTGCGTTATGTAATATCCCTCTTAAAATGTTAGTTAAAGTTTCAGAAGTACTTGATATTCATCCTGCTGAACTCAAGACAGCGATATTACAAGATCATGAGGAAACTCTAAATAATTACCTTAGACTTCAAGCAAAAGATGCTGAAGTTAAAGAACTGCACACAGACTCCTCTTCTTCTCAAGCTTCCGATTATATTGAGCAATCCACTGCTTACAAAATGTCATCAAACTCTTAACTGAATTAAAAACAAAATAGTAAGATATAAAAAAGCCTTCTTTAAAGAAGGCTTTTTTTTTAGAATGAAGAGGCTTTATATTTTTCGTAATCTTCCATAGTCCCTTCTGACTCTTCTGTATCCTCGCTCCACTGATGATCAGCTTGCGTAGGGAGAAGGTGAGGGTCTTCAAATTCTCCAACAAAAGAAACTTGTTCTCCTTCAGGTTTAAGATCATGATTAGTCGAGTATTCTCTATCAGGTTTATAACCATCAACTTTTTGCTCGAGAACTTCTTTTTGCCAATCTTGAAGTTTGTCACTGAATTCTCTTAGGTTTTTAAGTGCTTGTTCGTAGTTTCTTTCAGCTTTTCCAAGATTTCGAGTGGAGTTTCTACCATGAAGTTCAAAATACTTTCTACGAGCGTTCAGGTATTGCTCCATAAGGTTATCGTATTTTTGTAAAACTTTAGCTGGAGTTAAACTCTTTGGTCTTCTATTTTTCGAATTCTTTGAAAAATTTCTGCGTTTTTTAAAATTTTTATTTTTTGGATGAGAACCACGGTTAGAATTTGTACCGCGATTACTTTGACGTTTCTTGTTATTTTGTGATTTTTGGTCACTCATTCTTTTCTCCTAAAACTTTATCTTAGAATGGATGAGATTAAGTGTCTATGTTGTTATCACGCACTGGGAAGAGTTAGATTTCATGGACTCTATGGGGAAAATTGCTTATAATCCCTAGAAATCAAATTTAAGGAGATAGATATGGCAACAAAAAAAGTAAGAGTCGCGGTGACTGGAGCAGCAGGTCAAATTGGTTATGCAATCCTATTTAGAATTGCTTCTGGACAAATGTTTGGTCCACATACAGAAGTTGAGTTGAGTTTACTTGAATTGCCCCAGGCCTTAGGCGCCCTTGAAGGTGTCAAAATGGAATTAGATGACTGTGCCTTTCCTCTTTTAAAAGATATTAGATGTACTGATAAAATGGATGAAGCTTTTAAAGATGCTAATTGGATCCTCGCTATTGGAGCTGTTCCAAGAAAAGCTGGAATGGAGCGTGGTGATCTTTTAAAAGTTAATGGTGGAATCTTTGGACCACTTGGAAAAGCCATGGCCGCTCATGGAGCCGATGACTGTAAATTATTTGTGGTAGGAAATCCATGCAACACCAATTGTCTTATCGCAATGGAGTCTTCAGGACTTCCTAAAGATAGATTTTTTGCCATGACAATGCTTGATGAAAACAGAGCTAAAACTCAGCTAGCTCAAAAAGCGGGAGTGGATGTTACTCAAGTGGCCAATATGACTATTTGGGGGAACCACTCTGCCACCCAATACCCAGACTTTTATAATGCAAAAATCAACGGCAGAAGTGCTGCTGATATTATTGATGATGAAAACTGGCTTAAAGGTGAGTTTATCTCTACTGTGCAAAAGCGTGGAGCGGCGATCATTGAAGCCAGAGGTGCAAGTTCAGCAGCAAGTGCGGCTAATGCATGTGTGCAAGGGGTTTATAATCTCGTTCATGATACTCCTACAGGAGAAACTTTCTCAATGTGTCTGGCGAGTAATGGACAATATGGTGTCGATGAAGGACTTATTTTCTCTTACCCATGTAGAGTTGAAGGTGGAAAGTTGCAAGTTGTTGAAGGTGTAGAGCATAACGAATTTGGAAAAGAGAAATTTCAAACCACTCTCGATGAACTCCGTTCTGAACGAGACACGGTTAAAGAATTAGGTTTGATCTAAAATATGGAAAGACGTACCGCTGCTGAGAAAATAAAGCTTTCAGGTTTTAATAATCTCACTAAAATTCTATCTTTTAACCTTTACGACTTCTGCATCACCACCAGTGAAAAGCAGAAGTCTGAATACTTAGATTGGATTAGCCAAAAATATTCCGCCGAAAAAATCTTAGAAATTTCTCGTGAAATTTGTAAGATCATAAATTCGGATATCGTTTCCGAATCGAAGATGAATTTTGATCCCGCTGGAGCGAGTACGATGACTCTTATGAGTGATGTACATGGTAGTAAGTGGGAAGAATTCGCAGGGCATGGGGCTGGAGTGAAACAACATTTAACCAAGTCCCATCTCACCAGTCATACTTATCCCGATGTTTCAGATCCTAATGGTATTTGTACCTTTAGAGTGGATTTTGATATAGCGACCTGTGGGGATATCATACCACTTAAGGCCATCAATTATCTTTTTGAGGCATTTTGTGGAGATGTGGTTTATATCGATTATGTTGTTCGTGGTTACACGCGAGATATCAACGGAAAAAAAGTCTATAACGATCATTACTTTAATTCGATTCAAGATTTTATTAAACCTGAAATTCTCAAAGATTATGAGTATCACTCTGATCTCAATATGCCTCGAGATAATATTTGGCAAACAAAACTTATGCTTAAAGATATGGGGGCAGAGAGATTTGTTATGGAGTCAGAAGACGTAAATCATCCCAGTATTAATGATAAAATGACTCTGTTGTATGGAGAAATGAAAGAGGTTTTTCACCTTTATTAATCAATAAAAGGAAAAAATGGGTAAGGAAATCCACGTTGACGAGAAAGGGTATTCGCAAGAAGAGTTTGCGCAGTTTCGTTCGCGACTGGACGCCGAGACCAAAATTTTAAAATCCTGGTTTGACGAAAAAAGCTTTTGCCGAGATATCAATAAAACGGGCATTGAATTAGAGGGATGGCTCGTTAACAAAGACATGCTTCCTAATCCGGTGAACACTGAGTTTTTAGCTAAATTATCTCACCCTCAAGTGGTGCCTGAAATTGCTAAGTTTAATTTCGAAATTAACTCTCATCCTCAAGAACTGAAAGGCCAAGTCTTCGACCATCTTTATCATGAATTGAATGATATAACTGAGAAATGTCACGAAACCCTTGAAGGTTACCAGTCCGAATGTCTCTATATAGGAACGTTACCGACACTTCGTGCTCATATGCTTTCCACAGAGTATTTATCGGCCAAAAATAGATACTCGGTTATGAATGATCGAGTGATGAGCATGCGTGAAGGAAAGCCTCTCTATATTAGACTGGAAGGACGTGAGCAGCTTTATATGTACATGGATAGTGTGATTGCTGAATGTGCCGCCACGAGTTTGCAAATTCATTTAAGCGTGAACCAAGATAATGCGAAAAGATATTATAATGCCTCTTTAATTGCTTCTCCCTTTTTGATCGCGATCTCAGCAAATTCACCCTATTTTTTTGGAAAAGAACTTTGGGATGAATCACGCATTGCGATTTTTGAGCAAGCTGTTGAGTTAGAGGCAAAAAGAAATAAAGATCATAAAAAAATCAAAAGGGTCACTCTGGGAAATGGTTATGTAGAGAACTGCCTCTATGAACTTTTTGAAGAGAATGCAGAGGACTACCCACTGCTTTTGGCGGAAAAGTTTGATTCAAAACCAGAAGAACTGTCACATTTACAACTCCATAATGGAACGATATGGCGTTGGAATAGACCGATTGTGGGACTTGATCAAAACGGAAAACATCATTTGAGAATTGAGCAACGTACACCTAGTGCAGGGCCTACAGTTGTCGATTCAATTGCCAATACCGCTTTTTATATTGGACTGGTGGATTACCTTGCGAATATGGAAACACCTCCTGAAGAGCTGCTTGATTTTGAAGATTTAAAATCAAATTTTTATAAGGCTTCGAGACAAAGTTTCTTTTGTATGGCGAAGTGGATTGACGGTAATGAACATGACATCAAAGAGCTCATTCAGTATGAGCTCTTCCCTCATATCAAACAGGCCCTCCTCAACCGTGGTATTGATAAATCTCAAGTCGAATACTATATGGATGAAATTATTTATCAGCGTCTAGTGAAGGGGATCAATGGTTCTATCTGGCAGAAAGCTTTTATCCATATGCACGGAAGAAGATTTCAAGAACTTTTAGAACAATATTTAGTGAATCAACAATCAGGAGAGCCTGTGCATAAGTGGGGGCTTTGATGAAATATAAATTTTGTGATCATTTTCCAGAAAATTTAGAAAATATCGATATCAAAGATATTCATAAACTGTTGGATGGGCCAACTCTTATTCATATACGTGGTAGGAGAGATGATGCTCTTTATTTGTCGACTTTATTGCATGGAAATGAAACCACAAGTTTTTTAATGCTTCAAAGACTGATAAAAAAATATAGAGAAGTAGAACTTCCCAGAGACCTTATTATTTTTATAGGAAATACGGAAGCAGCAGCCTGTGGCATGCGACATCTTCCTGGCCAGGCCGACTATAATCGCATTTGGGAAGAAGGCTTTACTCCTGAAAATGAACTTGCGATGGATGTCATCAATTACGCTAAAGAGCAAAATATCTTTGCTTCTCTTGATATCCATAATAACACCGGTAAGAATCCCCATTACGGATGCATTAATGTGCTTAATGAGCAATTTATTGATCTTGCCAGTCATTTTGGCTCTCATACCGTTTACTTTACCGAACCCCATAATGTGCAATCAATGGCCTTTTCAAAATTTTGTACCTCCATCACTATAGAGTCAGGAAAACCGGGACTAGAAAGCGGAACAAGAGCTTCATTTGAATTTGTAGATAAAATTTTTAATATGGATAAGCTGGAGGCAAACCCTGCCAGAGAAAATCCAGAGATCTTTCACACATTTGCTAGGATGTTGGTGGATGAGAATGCAAATATTGATTTTGAGAATACCCCCTGTGTAAAAAACGATCTGTCCTTTTTACCCGATATTGATGAGAATAATTTTGAAGTTCTCACGAAGGGAACCCAGATAGGTTTCGCACGAGATAAAAGCTTTATTAGTGTGAAAGATGACTTTGGAAAAGACCTAACCGATGACTTTTTAAAGTTCGAAGAAGGAAAAATTTTATTGAATCGAACTTTTATCCCTTCAATGTTTACAAAGGATGTTTTTGTGATGAAAGAAGATTGCTTGGGTTATATTATGGAGCTGATGATCCCTACCACTTAAATCCGCTCGGCCATTAAAGAAATATTTCGAGGAGATATATCTTTGGAGAAAGTTTCTTTGATATCTACTTTGTGACCATGTTCTTGAAGTAATAAAGCTCTGTCGAGTATAATATACAGTTCAATCAACCTGGCCATATGAGAGCGAATAATTCCAAAGTCTAAGAGTTGTGACAGGCTGTTTTGATTTTCTTTTGAAATTAAAAAATTTTCCAGTTGCTTTTGAGTAAAAAATTGTTTGAGTTCAGGTTTATATTTATAACAATAATTCGAAAATTCACCTTGATAGTCCGACGCATCCGCGCTCCCCACAGCAGTAAATTCTTCTTGCAACTGATCTTTTAAAAGCATATGAAGTGAGTAACGGAAGTGTTTTACTCTTTTTCGAAAATTATACTCTTTTTGGGAGATGGGTTTATAAGATTTGGTGGCCATGGTGAGCGCATGATTAGTGAGTTTGAGAGGAGATTTCTTAGCAGCTTGAGAAAGGTTGACTGCATCCGCTGAGAGTTTGTGATAACAACAACCATAACTTAAGAGCCAAGAAAAGTCTGAATGGATAAATTTTTGCACTAGATGAACACTTAAATCACCACAGGCGTGCAAACCCAAAAGCGCTGAGTCTGATGAATGATCGCATTCAAAGTCTTTTTCTATCACTTGGTTTTTAAATTCAATTCGGTTCAAAATGTCTGGGAAATCATTTTTAAGTTTCTTTTTACCAATAAGTTGATTCTCAGCACTCATGTCGATACATGTGCTGCATTTTTTATTATTCAAAAGCAAAAGGGAGCTCAAATGACCGGCACCAGAGCCAATATCGATAAAATGTTTGATAGGTTTATCATGGAGTTGTGTGCGTATGATCTGAATCTCATGTCTTTTTTTGGCTTTTATTTTCCGCCCTAAAATAGGATCTATTGTTTGCTCATCAAATTTTTCTTGGGGCAGATGCATCAGTTGATTAAGTTCAATTAAAAATTCCTTGTAAGACTGCTCTTGCACCAGCTCTGGTGAATAAGTGTTCTCCAATTGGTGTTTTTGCTCCTCAGAGAGTTTCGCTATAGATTCTGACCAGCTGAGATAAGGGTGATTTTCTAGAGGGTAGCGGGAGAGGGCTTCCAGATCGCATAAATACTGATGTTTTTGTAAAAATTGTCTTAATTCTGTAAAACGTTTACTTATATCCATAGTTTCTTTGTGACAGTTTTTTTTTAAGTCGCTATACTCATAACATGAAAATCGGAATTTGGGGAATGGGTAAGTCTGGTTTAAGTGCACTCGAATACTTAGCTCAGAAATCCCAAGATCAACTTTTTGCAATCAATAGAGGTGAGCCATCAACTTGGGCGGGAGATGATGTTTTAAAGCATATATCTTTGCAACAGTGTTTTGCGGAGGAGAAAGCTCCTCAAGATCTCGATTTAATTATTCTCTCTCCTGGTGTCGACAGGAAGTCGCCTCAAATTACTTCCTATATCGAACGTGGGGTTGACGTTATTTCTGAAATTGAGCTAGCTGCAAAAGAGTGCTCCCTTCCCATTATCGCCATTACTGGGAGTAATGGGAAAACCACCACCACTTCAATGATTAGCCTGGCCCTTCAGAAAGCTGGCAAGAGAGTTTTTTGCGGGGGCAATATAGGTGTTCCGTTTTGTGAAATGTACAAAGGGACATATGATTTTGCAGTCTTAGAGTTATCAAGTTTTCAATTAGAATCTGTAAGAGATTTTCATGCCCAAGTTGCCATCATACTCAATATCACTCCCACTCATATGGAGCGCTATGATGATGTTCAAGATTATATCAATGCCAAATTAAATATTACAAAAAATCAAACTCAAGATGATTTGCTTATTGCTCCCCAGAAATACCTCACGGGGCAGGCAACATTTAATTGTATCAGACCCCTCGCAGGTTATGACTTTTCCCATACGCGATTAGTGGGCGAGCATCACAAACAAAACTTATACTGTGTGCGAGAGGTTTTGCGTTTTTTTAAGCTAGATAATGTCAAAGAAATTGTGCAAGACTTAATTTCAAACTTCGCAGGAGTAGAATTCCGCATGCAAGTGGAGCGTAAGACAGATGGTCTTATCATTATCAATGACGCCAAAAGTACTAATATCGATGCCACCATTTCAGGCATTGAGAGTTTTAAAGACTTAAATACCAATCTCATCCTCGGTGGGCAATTGAGAAGCTCTCAAATTGACTTTATCCAGGCCCTCGACTCTTATGACTTTGAATGTATATATGTTTATGGAGAAGCCGCTGATCTTTTACACAAAGAAATGAGTGCTAAGCATCAGGTAGTCAAAATGAAGGGGTTAGAAGATGTTGTTCAGAAATTAGGGGAGCATGCACCTAAAGGGGTGATACTTTATAGTCCGGCTTTTCCTTCATTCGATCAATATGAAAATTATCAAGCCCGGGGAAAGCATTTTTCTAGTTTAGTGTCTCAATATCTGTAACTTTTCGCTCCACTTGATCATGCTCGAAAGTCATTTTTACAATGAGCATGGCGAAAATTACAAAAACAAGAGAAGTAAATTTTATATCCATTAAACTTATTCCTGTTTTAAAAGCCTTGTGTGTACAACTTATCGCTTTTAAATAGGAAAGCTTTAGGAAAAAATAAATATGACTGTATTGATCGGTTACTCGAAGTGAAAGCCCATCTCTTTTTTGATCTCACTTGGAAGTGCTGGAATAAAATTTTTCGGAATAAGAAATGTAGCCAGGTTGAAAAAATCCAGGAACACACGATTATTCTCAGTGGATCTTTTCAGATAGTCATGGCCAGAAGAACCACCTGTTCCAATTTTCGTTCCCAGAATTCTATGCACCATAATGGCATGACGATAGCGCCAAGTAGAGAACATCTCATCAATGTCTAACAAAGATTCAACCATCCGGTTGGGGATTTGAAAGATGGGTTCGTCTTTAAATAAATTTATGAATATGGCAGAGAGTTTTGCTTTTCGAGATATTCGCATCTCGCCGGTTTCCATCAGAGCGTTATATTTTTCTTCATCAAAAAGTATCGCAAATGAGTTTCGTGTGGCTTCTAGGTTTTTAAGCTCAAATTCTTTTTCTTTATCATGCAAGGTTTTATTATCCATGATAATTTTTCTATCTTGTTCCAGCATTTTATTAACTGAATTTTGATACTCTTGCCAAAAATCAAAATTTTCTGTTTGTCCAAAGGGCATGCGCGAGAGCCAAGCATCAAAGAGCTCAAGAAAGGTGCTCTCTTCTTCCAGCTTAATCATGTATTCTTTATGCTCTTCTTTCAGTCTAGAGTTAAAAAATTTCTGATCAATCCCTAGGCGGAATCTTTGTCTTAGACCCAGCTTGAGTTCAATTTCACGGAATTGAATACTCTGGAAGCCACTGGCCGGAACTAAATAGTCTCTAAACTCCATAAAGTCCAGAGGAGTCATGGTTTCTATAATGGCGATTTGTTCATTAAGAACTCTTTGTATTTGTACAATTCGCTGCAGTCTATGATTAACCACACCTAAATGAGTTGGGTTAACATTTGAAGTGTTAAAAATCTTATGTACCGAGTCTAATTCATGAATAATTTGTTTAAACCAAAGCTCATAAGCCTGATGAGTGATAATAAAAAGTGTCTCATCGTGGGCCTCTTTGCCATGCTCCAAGGATTTTAATTTTTGTGAACTGAGGAGAGTGTCGAGTTGTAAATAATCGCCATAATAAATGGGGTCGTATTTCATGAATTTGTCCTAGACAGTATGTGTTAAATCCGCATTAAAGTAACCTCATTCTTTTAATTTGTCGAATTTTTGGGTAGTATGCAAAGCGTTTAAACATTTAGAGAGGAGCAGAGATGGGAAAATTCCAAATTTCGACAGATCAAGTAAAAGCGAATATTCAGGCCTTGCAAAAATTTATGCAAGACGAGAAATTGGATGCCTTTTATATCTCAAGTTATGATCCCTATCTAAATGAATACGTTCCTATGAGCGATTGCCATCGTTTTTATTTTACTGGCTTTTCTGGCTCTGTGGCAGAGGTATTAGTTCCTAGCAAAGGCAAGGTCAAAGTTTATGTGGATGGACGCTACCATGAACAAGCGGATCTTGAATGTGATACCAGCGTGATTGAAGTCGTAAAAGTTCCTGCCAACACGGGATTAATGAGCTGTCTCAAAGATGACTTGAAAAAACTGAGCCCTAAAGTGATCGGACTCGAAGCTGATCGTACTGCAGTTAGTTTCTATGAATATCTACAAGCTCATTTCGAAGTGCGCGCTTATATGAATAATGAGCTGGCGAGTATTGTAGACTTTGCAGAACAGCCCAAACTTAAAAAAATTGTTCACTTGGAAAAGAAACTGCGTGGAGCGGATACCAGTGAGAAGCTTGAGCGAATTTTTGAATCCGATAAGGACGCCTATTTTATCACTGCGATAGATTCTCTTGCCTGGCTGACTAACTGTCGAGGTTATCATATTCCTAATTCGAGTTCCTTTCTTGGGGTTGGCTTTGCTGTCAGGGATAAAGTTCATGTGTTTATTGGAAAGGATGTAGCGTTTGAATGCTCAGATAAAAATGTTGAATTTCACCAAGTCGATATTTCAGAAATTGAAGGTATCCTCCAAAAACTAGGGAGTGATGTTGAGAAGGTTTATATCGATAAGCAAATGCTTAATTCAAATTACTTTGAAGTTCTGAAGTCTGTTTTTGGAAAAGACAAATTAGAAAACAAGACGGGAGGATTGGTCGAGTTTCATTCTCTTAAAGATGACACTGAGATAGAGGTGATGAAGGATTCTTTTAGAAGAGCAGATCAAGCTATTTTCAACACTATTAAGTGGGTCAAAGATAGTCTTAAAAAAGGTGACGAAATTTCAGAGCGTGATCTCTATAATAAAACAACTGAGGAATATAAAAAGCAAGGTGCTCAGGAGCAAAGCTTTAATACCATTGCTGGGGTAGGTCCCAATGGATCCATCATGCATTATGGGGACCCTAAAGATAGCGTGAAAATTGTGGAAGGGGACATGTGTTTGCTTGATTCTGGAGGATACTTCGAAGCGGGGTTTGCAACAGATACGACGAGAACGTTTTTATCTACATCGAAGCCAAAAGATGAAAAATACAAAGAGATTTACACTCTCGTTTTAAAAGGCACACTTAATCTACAAAATGCGGTGTTTAAATCTGGAACAAGAGGAAGTGGTCTGGATGCTATAGCAAGACAACCCTTGCACCAAGCCGGGTATGACTTTGCTCATGGTACCGGTCATGGAGTCGGTATTCATGTTCATGAGGGGGGAGTGGGTATCAGTCCAGTTCGCAATTATTTACTCAAACCAGGACAAGTGGTTTCTATTGAGCCTGGAATCTATATACCGAAATTTGGTGGTGTTAGGTTAGAGAATATTGCTTTGGTCGTTGAGCACCCTGAATATGAAGGATTCTTGAAGTTTGAACCTTTAGTATATATAGGGTTTGAGCCAGGTTTAATCGATGAGAGTTTGTTAAATTCTCAAGAGAAAAAATGGCTAGATGAGTACGAAGCCGTTTGCCGTGAACGTGGAACGAGCTTTAACTCTTAGTCATAACTACAATGAGTAGGACATTGAGTGCCATCATTGTAATTCCCATTAAAAAGTAAAGATTAGACTTACGTCTGTTTTTCTTTTGTACATCCATAAAGGGATTTATAGAATTTTGGTTATTCATCGTCTAGCGCTAAATGCGAAACGTGTAATAATTATCCATAAAAAAATGCTTAAAAAACAAGCACTTAACCCTAGAGCAAAGCTCCTGAGAAATGAATTTGGCTTTGATTTATCTTGGTTGGTGGTGCTCAGACCCAGGACGTTTTTACAGCCATCGAATTGATTAGGGTATAAGTATGAGATTCCGTCGATGTCATCTTTGGCCAGTTTTCTTCTCTCTTCATGACTCTCATAATGCATAAGAGCTTCAGATTTTTGCGAATGTCCAAGTCCTACTGCATGCCCAATTTCATGAGCAAGCACACTTTCCATTTCACTGGCGGATAAATTACCAAAGGTCGAATTGGCAGAGTCGTTAATTAATATAACACTGCCTTTAATTTCACTACTCGTAAGATTATTGGGAACGGTGAGAGCGAGTACTTGGGAAGAGGTAAAATTATCAGTGGTGTTGGAATTACATGCAATAACAATATTATTAACTTTAGGTACTGAGTTTGAAGTTAAACAAGTTGAGTCTGTTGCTTGGACACAGAGTTTTTCTGTGAGAAATTTAGAATCAGATGTTTCATAAATTCCACCTCTTTTGAGTTTTAAGGTAGATGTTGGAACACGATTCCAATATTTCTGGGCCCCTGATACAGCTCGCTCTAAAATAAGGTCTTTGCTCACTCCCGCATTATTACAATCACTATTGGAGGTGATGTATATTTTAACACTCTTATCATCGAAAGCAGCGCCAGTACTGGTATTAAGCAAGTAGGCGTGGCTAGATGGAGTACTCAAAAATAGAATTATAAAAAATAGTTTCATAAATCCCTTATAGGCATTAAATAGTGAAAAGAAAGAGAGAAACTCGTTAGCCTCTCATCTTCTTGATCTAAGGCGTATATATAACTTTGAATTCTTGCACTCATATTTTTGTGCAAAAATTCAACTCCTAAATCAAAAGTTTGATTAAATATATTCTTACGTTCATCGGGAGCGTAATAGGTTTGTTCTCCATCTCCATTAGGGAGAGTTTCTTCTGAACCATCACCGCTGAGGGTCTGCCACATAAAACTCGTTCCTGCTCTCAGGTTAAACCATTCGAGGGCTTGATAGATATAATCAAACCGCCAATAAAAATGATCTTTTGTGTAAGTTGATTTTGAGTAACTCTCTCTTAAAATATAGCCGACTTCTGTTCCTAAAAAATGCTGGTTTTTGATTTGATAATCAAGTGCTGCACTCAGATAGGGCTTTAGTTCAAAGCTGTTTAAAGATCCACTTTGAGAATCTTGCACTTGCATATAATATTCCTGCCACGTTCCAATACCAAGGGAGAGGTGCCCAAGTTTACTTTTATCAAATATCTCGGCATGGCATATTGTGACCATACTTGTCAGGAATAGTGCGATGACTAATTTACTTATCATGTATTAATAATAGTGAAATCCACTTTATAAGACAAAAAATTGATACTTAATTTGCATGATATACGTTAAAATAAGCGCGCAGTGCAACTAAAAAAAGAGAGTTATTATGTTTGAAAATTTTAAAGTACCAGCAAATCTTATGCCTTCAGATCCACGCTTTGGGGTAGGTCCTTCTTTAGTTCCAGTGGAGCATATTGAAAATTTATTGGCCACGGGTCAAAAGCTACTTGGAACAAGTCACAGAAAGCCTGCAGTAAAAAATGTATGCAAAGAAATTCAAGAAGGACTGACTAAATATTTTAACTTACCTTCTGGCTATGAAGTTGTTCTCGGCAACGGGGGAGCAACTTTTCTATTTGATATGATTGGACTGGGTCTTGTTGAAAAATCATCCGTTCATTTCACAACTGGTGAGTTCTCTAATAAATGGTATAAATCTCATAATAAAATTCCTTGGTTAAATGCTAAGGAAGTGGGCGTAGAGTTTGGACAAGGGATAAATCCAGAAGTGACTCCAGGTTATGATATGGTTTGTTGTACTCTGAATGAAACGTCTACGGGAGTTATGATTACGGGAGTTCCTGACGTTGATGAAGACACACTTTTAGCAGTGGACGCAACCAGTGGGGCAGGACAAATTCCACTTGATATGAGTCGAGTTGATGTTTATTTCTTCTCACCTCAAAAAGTTTTTGCCAGCGAAGGTGGATTTTTTGTTTGTATCATGTCTCCCAAAGCCTTGAAGCGAGCGGAGAAGCTTTATGATAGAGAAGAGTACTTTCCTGAAATCATGAGTTGGAAACTTGCTATTGAAAACTCAAGAAAAAATCAAACTTATAATACTCCAAGCATTAGCACCTTATTTATGTTGAATGAGCAGATTAAGCGTATGAATGCACTCGGTGAATGTGAAGTTGTTGAACAAGCTCGAGCGAAAGCAAAGCATGTTTATGATTGGGCAAATTCTAAGGACTATTTAAGTTGTTATGTTGAGCAAGATCAATTTAGATCAATTGCAGTGGCGACGATTAATATAGATGATAAATATCCTGCAGAGGATTTATCTAAAGTGTTGAGAGCTCAAAACGCGGCCCTCGATATTGATGCCTATAGAAAACTGGGTAAAAACCAGTTTAGAATTTCACTCTTTCATAATGTGACGTTAGAAAATCTCAAGAAATTAACTGAGATCATTTCACTTGCTATTGAGTCCGAAAAATAAATTTTTATATTTCTGAAAGGTCAGCAAACTCTTTGAACAATCGCTGGCCTTCAGTTTTTCAAACCTCTCTCTAAATTTATTATAAGTAATATTTGATTTCGAAGCTCTCTTGCTTTTTTGAAGATTCTTTTCAATATCTTTTTTGAGCAATTCGAATTGAGCTAATTCGACTCTAGCGTTATTCAGTAAGATCAAAGAGTGTTCTAATGAACCGCTGAGAGCATAAATGCCATAGGGCCAAGAGAGATCATAGAAATTGTTAAGTGAACAAGAGAATTGTAAGTAGTCGAGTTTTTGGTTGATCAGTAAATTCGTTGCATAAAGTTTATGATGACGGGCCACGAGGGCTGAGTTTTTAGCTTTAAGCTTTTGATTACGCTCTTTGATGGCCAAGGATGCTGAAAGAGAGATTGCATTCTCCGTTTGCAGTGAGCTTATTTGATTATTGCGTATATATTGAATAAGTCTTTTATGCACACAATTTACTTTATCAGCGCTCTTTGCACAGACCTCGTTCTTATTGTTTTTAAGATCTTTTATAAAGTTTTTATCTATAAATGCTTTATAGGCAAGTTGTGCTGCGGGCGAGATATTGTAGTAGGCGAGTTTAAAGGGAAGGGGTTTTGTATTTAAATAATGTTGATTATTATGTGGAATAAAGGTTAAGGCACAAGCAATCAGAGCTGCTCCCATAAAGCCAATTGTAAATTCACTATACCAAGTCCATTTTGAATTCTGTTTTGTAAAAAATAATTTGAGATTGAGTATAAAGAAATATAAAGGAAACAAAAAACCTAAGAGAAGTGTAAGTGTTCTTGTAAATGCTGAGGGGGAATTGACTCGAAATGCTTTAAGACGTTTGTTAAAAATCCTCAAAAAATAAAGCTGTAATAATATATTGAGAATAGCGGTTGTGATAAAAATATAAAAACTGTAGTCAGCGGAAAGTTTTAGGTATTGGCTTAAGTATAAATAAAAAGAGGTATTAACGAGCAAAGACAGTATCAGTGTGATGACTATACGAAATCTCCACTTATTGGGAGTGAGGGCCCCTTTTTTGAGAGATCTTCTTGAACGTCTTCCACTTGCTTTAACCATAATAAAATTATAGCACTGCTTTAGGGGTTATCGACGCTTTTTCTTAGGTTTTGAGCTCTTAGACTCATTTTTACTATAGTTTTCTAAGAATTCTCGCTTAAAATCTACAAAACTATCAGCTAGGATGGCTTCTCTTGCTCTATCGGCCAGTGACTTATAAAAGGCGATATTATGAGCGGTTGCAAGTATTTGGCCTAAAATTTCATTACTATCAAAAAGATGCTTGATATAAGACCGCGTAAAGTTCTGGTTTACGTAATCATTTAGGTTCGGCTCTATAGGAAAAAAGTCTCTGCGATAATTTTTATGGGTAATTCTTATTTTTCCTCTATTAGTAAACAATGTTCCACCACGAGCAAACTTTGTTGGAATAATACAATCAGACATATCGATACCATTTTCCCAGATCATAAGTAGATCTTCTGGCATCCCAACTCCCATGACATATCTTGGTTTATTTTGTGGCATTTTCGGACCTGTGTAGGAAACAATCTTTTCCATCAAATCAGGACCTTCACCAACACTTACACCACCGATTGCGTAACCAGGAAGATCACGCTTAACAACTTCCTCGAGACATTCATCTCTAAATTCATCGTAGGTAGAACCTTGTATTATTCCAAACAAAGCTTGCTTAGGGTTATCCCATGTTTCTATACAACGATCGAGCCAGCGATGGGTTCGATCAATTGAGTTTTTGACATATTTTTTATCAGCAGGGTAAGGAATACATTCATCAAAAGCCATCATAATATCGGAGCCTAGGTTTTGCTGAATTCCGATTGATGTTTCCGGTGTGAGTAGAATGTCCTGCCCTTTTTGATTTTTAAATTTTGAACCCTCTTCCGTGATGGAGTTTCCTTGCAATGAAAAGACCTGAAAACCACCGGAGTCGGTAAGAATTGGTCTATCCCAACTCATAAACTTATGAAGTCCACCAGCTTTTTTAATCAGGTCTGAGCCTGGTGTGAGGTGGAGGTGATAGGTATTTGATAAAATAATAGGAATATTGAGCTCTGTTAACTCTTTAGGTTGTAAGGCTTTGATCGCCCCATGAGTTCCAACAGGCATGAATACCGGAGTGGGGATCTCACCGTGCGGAGTTATAATGACTCCGGCCCTTGCATTGGAATTTTTATCCTTATGTACGAGTTTAAATTTAAAGTTCTCTTTGATCTCTTCTCTAATATCCACGACTTACACTTTTCTTTAGTTTTGTTAATTTGTACTGCTTTTATAGTGATTAATCTAAGGAGTAAAGATGATTAAACGAATGTGGGTAATCTTTTTAGGATTTCCTCTGTTTTTTCTTATGGTGGTGGGAAGCTTTCCAATTGAAAAGAGTATTTCGGGTATAGTAGAGCATGTTTATGACGGAGATACAATATTTGTTAAAGGTGAGAAAATTCGCTTTTTTGGAATAGATGCTCCTGAATTAGAGCAAAAAAGCTTTACAGGAAAGCCAATAGGAAAGTGGAGTCAAAAATACTTGGAGGATAAGCTTTTAGGAAAAGTAGTACTGGTTAAGTATTATGAGCGGGGAGTTTATGGCCGGATTATTGGAGACGTTTTTCTAGAGGATGTGAATATCAATCTCGATATGATTTCTAAAGGTATGGCGGTTAGGTCATATTACAATAAAAAATGGATTTATATAAATTATGAACTCAATGCGAGATATAAACGTATAGGTTTGTTCGGGTTATTTGGTTTTGAAGCACCTTGGGACTATCGCAAAAAGATGAAAAAGTTGAGTGCAAAGAAGGTGGGATATGCAACTAAGTGATCAAGAGTTACATGCTAAAATTGTTACATTACGAAAATATGAGCGAGAGGTTTTAGTCGAGTTATTAGAGCATTTGCAAGAAGTATTTGACCGTAGACTTTTTTGTGACTATGGACACTCATCAATAGTGAAGTATCTAGTCAAAGAGTTGGGATATTCTGAGTCGGCTGCTTTTAGGCGGGTGCAAACACTTAGATTATCAAATGAATTTCCTGAGGCTAAACAGATGATTGAAAAAGGGGAGTTAAATCTCACTTCGGCATCGCTCATTCAGAGCGG
>CEQY01201811.1_pt1 | contig 41787 bp, 43 predicted proteins | sample 361391 | NCBI WGS metagenome assembly CEQY01 (sample SAMEA2621075, study PRJEB7988) | marine metagenome | isolation source: saline water (ENVO:00002010), including | reverse complement strand
TTTCTATTCGGATTCTCTGAGAGGTAAATAAACCTTGATTGCTGTGCAACAGCTATGATTCCTAAAGTTATCATTGTTACTGCTGATCCCGCTAAAACATAATAAGGAGCTTTTTCTTTAGTAAAGATCTTGGAAGCTTCCTTTTTGATTCTTTCCTTGATGGGATTAAGATTATTTATCGTAGTTTTTAGAGGTGAGTTAAGTAAAAAAGTTTTAAGACTATCAGTGAGTTGCTTTCTTTTTTGATTCCAAACAATAGCTTTCTCAGAAAGAACTTGCTTACTCTTTTTGAGTTGTAAAATGCTATCTTTTACAAAAAAGACCAAATTCGTAGTGAACTGAGTGTAGAAGGCTTTTATATTGTAGATTGATTTTCGAAATGCATGATTTATTTTCTTTATTCTTAAAAGAATTGCTTTAGGCATGAGCTTCAAATAAAGAGAAACGAGAATTTCTCCCATCTTTATGATGAGTTTATTTATCGCTTCTTCAATTTTCGCAAACTTTTCCAACATATAAATCCTTACTATTCTACTCGGATAAAATGCAAAGAAACTTTAGTTTTTTAGACCAGTTTAGAGCGGCAAATAATTCCTTATAAATCCAGATACTTACATTGTTAGTCCGAATGACCGATTGGGATTTGAGTCATATTGAGTCACACCAGGATGGAGGAGACATGAGACTACTAATTTTCCCAATAACTCTCGTAATTTTAAGTGGTTGTAGTATGTTCGAGCATAGAGATTTCTCAAGAGAAATGGGCTTTGGACAGCTTCAGTATGTGGATGAGCCAACATTTATGGCGAATCGAGATTTTATGGTCGTAGCGGGAGATGATGGCCGAGATTTTAGAAGTAACCAAGAAATAAACTCTCGAACTCCAGCGTCTGCGTTATCTCGAGAAGAGGCCATGTACCAACAAAGCCTTAAACGCGAACTATTTGCATTAGAAAATAGCCTTGATGATGCACAATACGCCGACTATGTGCGCTATAGAGGCTCACTTGGGAGCATAAGTGAGCATATTTACTTTCTTAAACTCAGTCCCGGAGCAAGGAGAGGTTATCTCCAGTCGAAAGGACTAACTAAAGGTTCTCATGTAATTTCAAATAATTACCCTTCACAACATCGTATTCCTGCCAATGTTACCTTGGGTATGGGCAAGGCTGATATCAGTCGATCTTGGGGACAGCCCCGGTTTAAGGAGTATGCAGGTGACCCTGATGAGCAAAATGAGCGTTGGATTTATTCTCATGGCGGCGTAACCCGCATGATTTATTTTGAAGGTGGACAAGTTGCCGGTTGGGAAACAGTGCAAAGATAAGGTTATCAAACAGACCTAAAAAGTGTACATTCCTATTTATATTTAATTTCAATAGGAACTTGTATATGGATTATGAATTAGATTTCGAAAAGCCTGTTCATGACCTTGAAAATCAAATCAAGGAGCTTAAAGAAGCAAACTCTAGATCAGGTCTTGATATCAATAAGGAGATATCTGCACTCCAAACTAAAGTTGATCATTTGCTCAAAGAGATTTACGACAACCTAAGTCCCTGGGAGAGGGTTCAACTATCTCGTCATCCAAAAAGACCCCATACGCTAGATTATATTGATTTCTTACTTGAGGATTTCCATGAAATACATGGGGATAGAAGGTTTAGTGAGGACCCTGCTATGATTGCGGGTTTTGGTTATCTGGATGGTCAAAAGCTTGCGGTGGTCGGCATTCAAAAAGGTCGAAAAACACAAGATAAGATTAAGCATAATTTCGGGATGGCAAGACCTGAGGGATATAGAAAAGCTATGCGTTTGATGAAGCTAGCTGAGCAATTTGATATTCCTGTTCTTTGTCTGGTGGATACCCCCGGTGCTTATCCTGGGATTGGTGCAGAAGAAAGGGGACAAGCTCAAGCTATTGCTGAAAACCTTCAAGAGATGTTTGATATAAAAGTCCCTATGGTTGCGATTGTTATCGGTGAAGGCGGATCTGGTGGAGCTCTTGGAATTGCGATTGCAGATAGAGTGCATATGCTTGAATATTCTGTGTACTCTGTTATCTCTCCAGAGTCATGCGCATCAATTCTTTGGTCGGATCCTAAGCGTGCCGAACAAGCCGCTAACTCTTTAAAACTCGATCCTAATAAAGCAAAAGAATTAAAGATTATTGACTCAATAATTAAGGAGCCTACAGGTGGTGCTCATAGAGATTTCGAGAATACAGCCCTCAATATGAAAAAGAGAATTCAAAAAGATTTTAAAGAACTTGGTAAGTTTTCATGTGAAGATCTCATGGAAGCTAGGTTTGAGAAATATAGAAAAATGGGTAATACAACGACAACCGAGGCTAACTCATGAGCCTACAGTCAATGACTGGCTTTGGTCGTACTGAAGTAGAAACTGATAATTACGCATTAACGATAGAGATCAAAACGGTAAATAACCGCTACAAAGATTTTCGCTTCAAAATGGGTTCAGTCTTTAATCCCTGTGAAATAGAATTAAAAAAACAATTAGAGGACAAGTTTTCTCGTGGAAGCTTTGACATCTATGTGAACTACAAAAAATCCGTTCAGCAGAAAGATTTTAATGATCTCGATACAGAAAAAATCAAAAGTTTTATTGCTAAAATTTCTGCGATCAGCTCTGAAGCTACAGTACAGGTCAATCCTACTGAATTCTTAAGAGGGGACTTTTTTGTCGAGGACGATAGTAAAGATGAAGAACTAAGGGATCTTTTATTAGAAAATTTTCCTAGTGCCCTTGCTTCTTTAGAAGTGAGTCGAAATGAAGAGGGTGAAAAACTGGTTGAAAAGTTAAAAGAACATAAGTCGAAGTATTCAGATCATCTCAAAAAAATTGTAGAACAAAAAAATAGTTATCAGGATCAAGTCAAAGAAAAGCTGATGAAGCGTTTTGAGTCGGTAGATAATCTCCAGGTAGATGAACCACGCTTTCTACAAGAAGTGATCTATTATTTAGAAAAGCTCGATATCGATGAAGAGTTAAATCGAATCGAAATTCATTTGAAAAAACTTGATAAACTTTTGAATTCAAAAGCTGAAGTGGGAAGGCAAATCGATTTTCTTATTCAAGAACTTAATCGAGAAACTAATACTATTGGATCAAAGTCTGGACATCATGCCATTTCTGAATCTGTTGTGCAGATGAAAGTCCAGCTAGAAAAAATTAGAGAACAGGCGCTAAATCTACAATGAGACAAAGTGGAGCAAAAGGGAAAATTGTTGTTATCGTTGCACCTTCTGGCACAGGGAAGTCAACTCTTTTGCAAAGACTCAAGGCTGAGATGCCGGAGCTGAGGTGGTCTGTTTCTTTAACGACAAGACCTCCTAGGCAAGGAGAAGTCGACGGAGTGGACTACCATTTTGTTGATGTTGAAAGCTTTGAGGAGTCTATTGAAGGCAATGAATTTATTGAGTGGGCTCAAGTTCATCAAAATTATTATGGTACTTTAAAGTCTGTCGTGGATAAAGGTTTGGCCGAAGGTTATAACCTTCTTTTTGACCTTGATATTCAGGGGTGTGACAGTATGAAAGAGATCTATGGGGATTTGGCAAAGGTTATTTTTATTGAGCCACCAAGTGTTGAAGATCTTGAATTAAGGCTTCGAAAGAGAAACACAGATAGCACTGGAGTTATCGAAATAAGACTGTCTAATGCTAAAAGGGAGCTCTCTAGAAAAGATGATTACGACTTTAATGTCGTAAATGATGATATTGAACGGGCTTATTTAAAGCTTAAACAAATTGTGCAATCAATCTTAAAAGGGAGCTAGATATTTTCTCAGGTTTAGATTTTTCCCATGAAGGTGACCTGACTATCGAGGAACTCACTCGTCGGGTGAAGTCTGCCATGCCAGATGAAGATCTTGATTTGTTTATCAAGGCTTATCATTTTGCGGAAAAACATCATCGTCCCCAAAAGAGAAGTTCAGGTGAACCCTATATTATTCACCCTATGAATGTAGCAGCAACGCTCATAAAACTTAAAATGGATCTTCAGTCAATCATTGGAGGTCTGCTTCACGATGTGGTTGAAGATTGTGATGTCAGTGAAGAAGAGATTCAGAAGTTGTTTGGAACTGAAGTCCTCGATATAGTTGTTGGTTGTACTAAAATTTCAAAAATTAAATTTAAGACTAAAGAAGAGTCTCAGGCAGAAAATTTTCGTAAAATGGTTGTTGCAATGGCGAAGGATATACGAGTTATCATCGTAAAGCTCGCCGATAGAATGCATAATATGTTGACGCTACAGTATGTTTCGAAAGAGAAACAAGTAAAAAAAGCCCAAGAGACACTTGATATTTACGTTCCTTTGGCAAGTCGCCTGGGGATAAACTCCGTTAAAAGTGAGCTAGAAGACCTTTGTTTGAGGTTTTTACATCCTGAAGTCTACTATCGACTGGCTGAAAAAGTCGCAATGAAAAAAACTGATCGAGAGTCTTATATTAAGGATACCGTTTCTGTTGTTCAGGAAAAACTTTCAGAGTACTCGGTCAATAGTGAGGTCTATGGAAGACCTAAGCATTTTTATTCCATCTATAAGAAGATGCAAAATAGAGGAGTCGATTTCGATCAGATTCAAGATCTTCTTGCGTTTAGAATTATGGTTGAAAATATAACCGATTGCTATAAATGCCTTGGTGTTATTCACTCTTCGTTTACACCTGTTCCTGGCCGATTTAAAGATTATATTGCGATTCCAAAAGTGAATAATTATCAAAGCTTGCATACCACGGTTATTGGTCCTAAGGCCGAGCGAATTGAAATTCAAATTCGTACCCACGAAATGCATGAAATTGCTGAGACTGGGGTCGCGGCACATTGGCTCTATAAGGAAGGAAAGTCTCCTCGAAATTTGAAATGGGTTGAAGAACTCATGGAGTATAATCGCGATATTAAAGGTTCTTCTGAGTTTATGGATGTCGTGAAAAATGACTTAGATATTGGAGGGATTTTTGTCTTTACTCCTACTGGAGATGTAAAAGAACTACGTCATGGAGCGACTCCACTTGATTTTGCCTTCGCTGTTCACACAGATGTAGGGACGAGATGCGTGGGAGCTAAGGTTAATGGTAAAATGGTTCCCTTGAAGTATAGATTGAAATCCGGTGATACGGTTGAAGTCCTTACGAGTAAAAATCAAACTCCTAGTAAAGACTGGTTAAAAATAGTAAAGACCTCTAGGGCGCGAACAAAAATCAAACAACATATTTTAAAGATCGAGCGTGAAAAAAACCGGGAGGTAGGTGAGGAGCTTTTGGAGAAAGCCCTCAAAGAGCACGGAACAAATGTAAAGTCACTTGAGAAGAAGAAAGAATTCCAAAAGATCTACGATCAGCATAATTTAAAAAATATTGAAGAACTTTATTTGCACTTAGGAGCTGGAAGGTTTAGTGTCGCTCAGATTTTAGATGCTATCCCCTCTATTGATTTTGACAAAGTCACCGAAGAAGAGAAAAAGCGCAAAGAGAAAAGACTTGAAAGTCTAACGAAAAAGATTCAAACGTCTGCTAAAAAATCGGCTCACCGAGATAACGCAGTCGTGGTTGATGGACTTGATGATATTATGGTTAGGATGGGGAAATGCTGTAATCCCATTCCAGGCGACCCCATTGTTGGATTTATTACAAGGGGAAGAGGAATAACGATTCACACTCATTCTTGTCAGAGAGTGCATGAAATTGAAGAAACGAGAAAGATTGAAGTTCATTGGAATCCAGCTTACGCTTTTAGGCATCCGGTGAATATAAGAGTCATCACTCATGATAAGCCTGGAATTTTGTCAAGGATTTCCAATAATATCCACTCCCACTCAATTAATATTAAATCAGCTATCGCAAAGTCTCTCCCAGATATGAAGGGTAGTTTTCTCTTTGAGATAGAAGTTAAAGATTACTCTGAATTTTTAAAAGTGGTCTCAATTATTGAGGCTATGGAAGAAGTCATATCTGTAACGAGGGCCTAAAATGAAAGGACTTATTTTTAGTTTAATGCTCTTGTTGGGAAATCAGAATAGAGCATCGGCAGGATTTTCTGACTTAGCTAATAAAACCTATAGAAAACATCATAATACTATTACCGTACAGATTATACGTTCAAGTTACCCGCTAGATTGGACAAGTTCGAGAAATCTTCTCATAAGTATTTTGAAGAATCGTTATTGGTTTCCCAAGACAAATAGTACATTAGGTCATGTTACGGTTGAAGCAAATTGCTCATTAGGTGAAAACCAAGTTCGAATCTTTTCTGGTCAGGGTGTAAAAAACTTGATGAATTTTAAAGAAAAAGTCCTAGCTGGATATGGATTAAGTTTAGTTAATTCTCCTAAAGATTACTCCGATCTCCCGCTAGTAACAGTTGAGGGAAAATTAAATACAATTGATGAGATGAGAGCTAAGTTTGATCTTCAAATGGAGCGAGATAATCTTTCATTATTAAGCTTTCAAGTAGAACAAGAGAACTGCCTCAATGCTTATCTCTTTATTCGTGAATATATAAGAAAGACAGATCAGACTCCCTTAGCTGGAAACAAATATGGGTTTGGAGCCGATCCCCTAAAGTTTGAAGGAGCTGGCTGTGCGCCATTTGTTCAGGCAGTCTTAAAAAAGGCTGGTTTAGATAAAGTTGCCATGGCTATGAATCAAACTTTGCAGGTTCCAAGTGAGCTTTTAGGAGACCCTAAAAATGGTAAAATCGTGAGTCTTTTCGATTTACTAAGCACTAATTTTACCTTGGATGGTAATGGCCCAGGAGAGACGAGGTCTTTTAGTTTTCCTGATCCTGAACGATTGTATCAATTCCTGCTAGAAAGCTACACTTCAAATATAGTATTGGAAAAACAATCACTTGAGGGTGATGAATCGTATTATCTCTTGTTAAATTTTCGTAAACCTGTCCTCGAGAATGTTGACAGTGACCCGTCTGTTTGAAAAGATTAATAAGTGAGAGCTCTTCTATTTTTTCTCCTTTTTTTTTCTTATGCTAAAGCTGCCGAAGAATTTCTAGAGTTTGGAGATAATAATTTTGCGAAAGAAAAAACAGAGAAGAGTAAGTGGACTATTCGTTCTGGTTTTCAGTTCATAGACTATCCTCTCGCACTCCCAGAGTTTAACGGACAACATAATAATACTTCCGAAGGTGATACAGCAGGTACTTACGGAATAACTATTGGAGTGGGACGAGAGTTCTATCTCGGTGCAGGTGTTTCATCGACACTACTTTTTACAGGCAGTTATTCTAAATCAATTGTTAAAGATATTGGGCAGGCTGCTCAAGATATTGATGTTGAAGTCTCAAACATGAGGCTCGATTCTCAGGTCGCTATGTATGAAGGATCGATTTCATTGAATTATCTCTTTGATAATAAGGTCGTTGATCTCCAGCCCTTTATAGATTTTGGAGCAGGTGCTGGAACGGCAAATATAGAAAAGGAATATACAAGAAAAGAACTCCCAGGTGAAACAAATGGATCTGAGTTATATTTTGCAAGAAGTGAAGAAGAGTTTATTTATACAAGATTAGGACTTGGACTTAATATTATCGCTTTTGACGGATTCGTTTCATTCCTTAAATTGGATGCTTATCAAATGGCAAAGCAATCAATAAGTATTTCTGGCGAGAGTAATGCTTTTGGCTCGTCAACAGTTGTGAGTTTAGATTCCGAAGATAAAGAATTTAACCAGTCTGAGCAAGTTTATTCTGCATCGCTGGGAATGGGGTATTTATTTTGAGGATTTTTCCAATATTGTTATCAGTTTTTTTTATGAGTCTTCTAAGCTGTGATCGAGTAGATGAGAAGTTTCTTTTTGATGAAGATGACCCTGAGTATGATTTGGCCAGACAACTTCAGCTTAATGAATGTATTTCAACAAATGCTATCTTTGGAGAGATGGATGAGTTGGAAGAGTTCGATGAATCTCCTTACGCTGTTGGAGATGTATTTAAAATCGTTCAGGATTCTAGTTTAAACACTACTATATATGTTTTGGTTCAGAGTATAAGTGCTACAGAGATGACGTTAGCTTATTCTTCGGATACTGAAAGGTACAATAAAATCGTTACATTCCAAGAGAGTGATCATGCTGACATCGTTAGTTTTTTCGAGCAGGCTTCTTGTGATACTGATTATGAAAGTTTTTTCACAGCTACTGGATTGAATAGCACCGCCGAAATGTCTTTTTCTTGGGATCTTGAAACCATTATTACTGCTGATGATGAAGATGATGACGAAGATGATGACGATGATGATCCTGAAGAGTATCGATACGTAACCTTAGATATGAAGGTCGATTTAGATTATCCGCTATTCTTTTATTTTTATAACGGAAAAAAGAGTCAAGACTTTGTGACAACGGCAGGAAACGATGAACAGACATTAGAAAGTAATATCACTATTACACTTTTAGAAGATGACGATGATTGTACTTCGGATCTTTGTGACTTTGATAGTTTAGATTTAACTGATACCGATAAGTTTCCACCTTGTGACTTGGAAGTCGATACAGATGCCATTGAAGCCAGACTTTATAATACTAATATGCTGTCATTAAGTAGTACTGATTGCCAATTTCTGGACTCAGCTGAAATTGATTATTAATCACGCTCCCAAAAAAGTAGGAAGGTGCTGGTTTTAAAGAATTTATAAACTTCTTTCATTAATTTTTGGATATTTGAAATTTTATTGTAATCGTTGGGGATGCTTTCAAAATAAAAGTCTATTTCAGAGCTGTCGTCCTGGAGAGCACGCATGATACGAGCAATCCTAAAAATATGATAGTCGCTAGAAATAATTAAAACTCTAGGGTGAAGTAGGTTTTGTTTACTGAGATAGTTAATTGTTGCAAGACCATTTTCTATGGTATTTCTCGCTAGGTATTCAATTTCTATGTGGTGACTTTCAGACTCAATATAATCTTCTACGGAGATATTTTTCCCCTGTTTTTTGAGGAGAATCTCTAAGTTGTTTTTAGCATAGACACCAGTGATAAAAATATTGGCAGAGGGATGAGCTTCTGCTTTTTTGAAAGTGTAATCCAATCTTCCCGTATCGCCGGTAAAAACGGCAATGACGTCAGGAGATCTCTGGTAGAAGACTTTCCTCGCTAGTTCGCTTTGCTCTTCAGCATAAATCGGAAGATAAATACAAAGAAGAACAAAGGAAACGATTCCAGTAAGACATAAAAACGCTGCTGTTTGAAAAATTCTCTTAGAGCGAGTTGTTCTTGTTTCAAAAATATACTTTTTGGTGAACAAAGTTTCTAGCCTTTAGCTGCAATGACTTCAATCTCAACCAAGGCACCCTTAGGAAGAGCTGGAACCTCTACACAGCTTCTTGCTGGATAAGGATCACTGAAATAGTTTATATAGGCTTCGTTAACTTTTGAAAACTGTCCTAAATCAGTGAGAAAAATTGTCGTTTTTAATATGTGTTCACGAGTAATTTTACAATGTTCAAGGAGTCCATCAATATTCTTCATGATTTGATCAAGCTGTTCTTGAAAGTCTTTAGACATTTCACTGGTCTCAGGATTAATACCAATTTGACCTGAAAAATAATAGACTCCATTATATTCAACTCCCTGGGAGTAAGTTCCAACGGCTTTTGGTGCTAGGTCTGTTGCAATAATATTCTTTTTCATCTTCTCTATTCCTTTTTATTTAAATCACTTAAAAGAGCAGTAATATGAGTCATATTTATAATCTCATCAACACTTGAAGTTCTCTGCACTATATTGGCAGAATAATTTGATGGCGCAATAATGGGTCCAATCGCCGTACAATCACTAAGTTGAGTGACAAGCTTATAGCCAATATTTGCTGACTGAAGATCTGGGAAAACTAAAATATCTGCAGCTTGGTCTAGATCTGAAAAACTAAAAAGATTTTTTAAAATCTCGTTGTTAACAGCAACATCGGCTTGCATTTCGCCATCCAGTTTCAAGGTGGGCATTCTTTCTCGGGCCAGCTTCACCGCTTTTTTCACCTTAACAGTGTCATCGTTCATATTTGAACCAAAATTTGAGTAACTTAGAAAGGCAATCCTTGGATCTTTTTGAAGGAGCTTTTGATAAAGCTGTGCTGTATTCTCTGCGATTTGAACTAGATCTTCAGCTGTAGGATTTATGGTTACAGTACAATCGGCTAAAAAGATAATTCTATTTTGAAAAACTAAAATAATAATCCCGCATGCCTTAGCATCAAGACTAGAGCCTAAAACTCTCATCATCGGTTTAAAACAGTCCGGGTAGTTCTGTGTGGCACCTGTAATCATTCCTTCTGCATGTCCTTGTCTTACCATCATAGAGGCAAAATAATTTCCTCGTTTAAGGAGGTCTTCAGATAGTGAAAGCGTGGCACCCTTTCTCTGTCTATCGGCATGGTAGTCAAAATAATAGTTCTCAAAATGATCTGAATCTGCAGGTTTAATAATTTCTACTATATCTTTCATGTGGGAAAGACCGAGTTTATCCATTTTTTGATGAATATTATCTTTGTAGCCTATTAAAATGGGAATCACTCTTCCTTCATCGATAAGAATATTAACGGCTCTTAAAATTCGAGTGTTTGATCCTTCTGTGAAGACGATTCGCTTTTTCGTTGTGGCAGATTTTAGCCTTGAACGAACCAATCGCATGAATTCTCCCGACTGACCTAATCTTGCTTCTAGATCCAGTGAGTACTGCTTAAAATCACTGATGACTTTTCTCGCCACTCCTGACTCACAAGCGGCTTTGGCGACGGCAGATGAAACTCTAGTAAGAACTCTTTTATCGAACGGCTTGGGGATAAGATAATTTTTTCCAAAGCTAAAGTTGGTATTCCCATAAGCCATTTTGACATTCTCAGGAACTTCTTCTTTAGCTAAGTTCGCAAGGGCGTAAACAGCGGCAATTTTCATCTCTTCATTAATTTTTCTGGCGCGTACGTCAAGGGCCCCTCTAAAAATAAAAGGAAAACCGAGTACGTTATTCACTTGGTTAGGGTAGTCTGTTCTACCTGTTGCCATAATGGCATCATCTCTGACTTCGGCAACTTCTTCAGGAGTAATTTCAGGGTCAGGGTTGGCCATAGCAAAAATAATAGGATTTTTCGCCATCGACGCCACCATCTCTTTATTTACAACTCCCTTGGCAGAGCATCCCATGAAGGCATCAGCACCTTTCATGGCATCCGCCAGAGTTCGATGAGAAGTTTTGACGGCAAATTGCTCTTTGTATTTATTCATTCCTTCTTTTCGACCCTCATAGATTACACCTTTCGAGTCGGTCATAAGAAGATTTTCAGGTTTTACACCCAATTGAAAAAAGAGTTTTGCAATGGCCATCGATGCGGCTCCAGCCCCACTGAAGACGACTTTAAGTTCACTAAATTTTCTATTCGTTAACTCAACTGCGTTGACAAAACCGGCACTCGCAATGATAGCCGTTCCGTGTTGGTCATCGTGAAAAACGGGAATATCCATAATTTCTTGTAGCTGTTGTTCAACTTCAAAACACTCTGGAGCTTTTATATCTTCTAGATTGATACCACCGAATGTTGGTTCTAAGGCTTTTACAGCTTGAACCATTTCTTCTACTGTGGTTGCGTTGAGTTCGATGTCAAAAACATCAACGTCGGCAAATCTTTTAAAGAGAACACCTTTTCCCTCCATCACGGGCTTGCCAGCAAGAGGACCTATATTCCCTAAGCCTAAAACAGCAGACCCATTACTCACGACGCCAACTAAGTTCCCTTTTGCTGTATACTTAAAAACATCATCCGGGTTGTCAGCTATCTCAAGACAAGGCTCAGCAACACCAGGTGAGTAGGCAAGGGAGAGTTCACGCGAAGTCACACATGGTTTTGTTGATCTAATTTCTATTTTTCCGGGGCGCCCTTTTGAGTGGTAATCCAACGCAGCTTGCTTCTTGCTTTTTTCCACTTTGATATCCTTTTTAAAAAAAATGTTTTGAATATTCTAACAGAGTGCGCAGTGTCAATTCTCGTGATAAGGCAAAAAAAAGGACTATTTTTTTAGAGAGAATCGAGAGCTTGGTTAAAATTTAGAATGGGAATGTTTTGCGTGGAGTAAGACGCACTGTCCTTTAGCACACTTAGTATTTCAAAAGGGTTTTTGCCTGTAAGAAGCATAAGCTCAGCTAAGGCTGATGTAACAATTGGCGCTGCAAAAGAGCTTCCACTTACAGGCTCGGGACTAAAGTCTTCCAGGTATATTCTTTCGCCCCTTGCAAAAAGATCTACAGAAGATTCTCCAAAATTGCTGAAACTGGCCCTTTCATTGTCTGAATTGCTCGCACCAATAATTAAAGTATTTTGAAGTGTAACCCCAAGGTAGGTCTTATTAGGATAGGAGGGTTTTTCATCAAGGTTTAGCTGATCATTTCCAGCCGCCATGACGATAACGACCCCCATTCTCTCTGCATATTGCATGGCAGACCAAACTTCGCCATGCCACTCAGAGAAATATTTTCCGAAACTTAGATTTATTATCTGCGCCCCATTATCTACGGCATAATAAATAGCATTCGCAACGTCCTTATCTCTTTCAGCACCGTTGGGGATAGCTCTTAGAGGCATAAATAGAATTTTTCCTTGAGATAAATTGAGGGAGTTAATGACCTGTAAGGAAACCATAGATCCGTGTTTTGGATTTGGCCCTTTTACGTCGTTATTTCCGTATCCTTTCTCAATGAAAAGAGAGGGGTTATCCCTCACTATTCCCGATCTTTGATCCAGATTGATATTGTAGTGAAAATCAATTTGGGTTTGAAAAAGCTTTATTTCATCTTGAATAAAGTGATAATCGATTCCACTGGCAAGAATCTGACGTAAAAAATTATAAGCTGATGTTTTGGCGGTTTCCCCCCGTTCTGGCTTCTCTCCCAGGGAGTTTTGATCTGTCAGTTCATAAGGATCAATCCCGAGAATATCACAAGAAGTTTCAAATACTTTTCTATTAAATTCATAATCTGACAAAAGTCTGTGGGCCCTGGCAAGTTTAGAACTTATCTGAAACTGCAATTGTTCTAATCTTGCGTTCGCTTCACCATGTGAGTTGGTGGTAAGCCTAAAGAGGCTATTGTATTCTCTTACTATCTCTGAAGTGTCGGCATAGATCTGTTTAGATAATTTTTGTTCGGCAATTAGTGGTTTTTCATTGTCTAGAATAAAATGAGCAGAGCCTTCCCGTGCACCGATGAAATTCCACCCCGCTATGTCATCTACATACCCATTATAGTCGTCATCCAATCCATTATTTGGAATTTCAGCTTGGTTAGTCCAGATATGGGAATTTAGACTTGGGTGGTTGATATCTACACCCGTATCAACAATCGCAATAATAATGGGTTTTGAATCTGAAGGAAAGTAGGCCCAAACAGAGGACGAGCAAATTGAAATGAGAGTTGCCATTATCACTTGAGCCTTCATAGGAAGGTATTATCATTTGTGCTTTAACGCGGCTAGGCTAGATGTAATAAATACTTGATATTATTGAGTTGTGAGTTTCTCGAAAAGAGTGTGTATTTTTCGGTTTAACCCTTCAATATCACTAGTGTTTTCTATACAAAACTGTGCCATTTCACGCTTTTTCTCAATAGAGATTTGCTGAGCCAAAATAGCCTCAACCTGCTCATCACTTTGATCATCACGCTTTTTTAAGCGCTCCTTTTGAACTGATGAAGGGGCGTAAATTAGAATATTTATATCGAGTTTTTGAGTAAGCTGCTTTTCAAAGAGGAGAGGAACATCATAAACCACATACTGAAAAGGTGAGCTTATCACTTCATCGAGGGTCTGGAGGAATTTTTGCGGCATTTTGTTATATAGAAAACCTTCAAGATTGGATTTAAGTTCTTTATCTCGAAAAAATCGATCTCTTAGGAGTGCAAAATTAATGCTGCCTGTCTTAACCACATCCGGGGCAATCTGGGAGACATATTCAAGGGTTTCGTCTTCAGCATATAGGGAGTGAATTAATTGATCTGCATCTATCAAAGGGATATCTAAACCACGCAAATACTTAGAAGCCGTAGATTTGCCGGTTGCAATACCACCTGTTAAACCTATGATAGGTAAATCGCAGCAATAGAGGCGTTCGTTTGAAGTAAGACTGATATAGTTGGATTTGAGCTTATGCATATCTAATTGTAAACTTTATGAAATTATAACCTGGAGTTTCTTTTTATGAAAGGTCACACTTATGTTTCTAACCCTGTTGATGAAAAAGGCTATGTAAATTGGTCTCAAACGGAGACTGAAACTTGGGGAACCTTGGTAAAAAGGCAAAGTGAGATTATTCCCGGTCGAGCCTGTGATGAGTTTATTGAGGGAATAGAAATCTTAGACTTTAATCCAAATAAAGTTCCTCAAATCCCTGAGATTAACTCAATTCTTGCTGATTATACTGGTTGGGGAGTTGAACCTGTTCCAGCTATCATACAACCCAAAGAATTTTTTAGTTTGCTCTCACGAAAAAGATTTCCCGCTGCAACTTTTATTCGGCTTCCAGAGGAGATGGACTATTTACAAGAACCAGATATTTTTCACGAAGTTTATGGTCACACGCCACTTTTGACTAATAAATCCTATGGAAACTTTATGGAGGAGTTTGGAAGACTTGCTCTTGAAGTTGACCCGAAAGATAGAAGACGACTCTTTCGTCTCTTTTGGTTTACGATAGAGTTTGGCTTGATTCAAACCGATAAAGGTGTAAGAGCTTATGGGGGAGGAATTCTTTCTTCAATTGGAGAAACTCAGTATTGTTTAACTGAAGAGCCGGAAGTGGTTCCATTTGATGCATTGGAGGTTTTGAGAACTCCGTATCGAATCGATATAATGCAGCCAATGTACTTTCTTATTCAGGATTTTTCGGATTTGTTTAAAATATTTGAAAAAGATATTCCAAAACTTCTTGAAGAGTCAAAACGACTGGGAGATAGACCTCCCAAATACCCACCTAAAGAAACTCAAGAGTCTTTAGATGATGAAAGTATGGGGTCAATGAAATGTTAAATATTGAAGAGAAAATTAAGCAACTAGACTCTCAATGGGAAATTTTAGACGGAAGAAAACTGAGACGAACCTTTGAGTTTAAAGGCTTTTTGAAAACGATGTCTTTCGTTAATGCGGTCGCATGGCAAGCAAATAGTGTCATGCACCATCCCGATATGGAAGTTAGTTTCAATAAATGTGTTATCAATATTACGACCCATGATAATGACAACACTCTCAGTGAAAAAGATTTTGAACTTGCTAAAAGGATTGATCAACTTTTTGTATGAGAGTAATAGTTACAGATGATTCTGGTGAGAAATTTGATTATGAATTCGACCAAGAGAAGGTTCTATTGGGTCGAGGCAATAAATCTGATATTGTTATCCAAAGTGAGCATATCTCTAGAAAGCACTTAGAAATTAGATTCGAAGAGGGAATTTTTTATATAAAAGATCTGACTTTAGCTAATTGGGTTTCTTATAACGGTGAAAAACTAGTTAAGAATAATGAAATTCAATATTTCGATTTCGCACCTTTGATTCTCCCCGGAGGATTTAGCGTAAAAATTGAAGATGAAAATATTGCTGATAATATGGATGTTGATTTAGGAACTTCAACTTCATCGGTAAGAGAGGCCCTTGAAAGTAATTCTAAAAATAAAATAGATATTTATAACACAAGACTTTCTGGGGATGCTGCGATTTCCGGTTATAAAAAACAGCGAACGGATCAAAAGCGAAAGCGTAAATTAGAAAAAGAGACTCAAAAGACACAAGAAATGTCACGCTATCTTATTATCGCTGCGTCCATTTTTCTCTTAATGGGTTATTATTATTATTATTCAGAAGTTTATTTGGCGGAGCAATCGAGTGTCTCGACACCTCCTAAAATAGAGCCGATTAAAAAAGTTAAGCCGAAACCAAAACCAGTGCAAGCTGAAGCTAATAACACACAAACTGATGATAAAAATGAACTGAATTCTAAGCCGAAAGGAAAGAAAGAAGAAATACCAAAAGTCATTGAAAACTTCAGAGAAATATTGAATGACAATACGACATGTCCACCTGGTGAATTGAGAAATCTTTGTAAAGAAATTTTTGGATCTTTTGTAAAACCGGAAGGAATAAAAGTGATCAATGGAAAACTTTATGTCCTGAAAAATTTTAGAATCCGCTTGGAAAAAATCTATAAAAATAATTTTGAAAAGATCAATCGAGCCCTGCAGGTTCAAGGAATGCTTGGTTTTGTCGCAGCTTCAGGCCTATTTTCTGGCGACAATTTAAAAAAGGTTGAGAAACTCAATTTAAGTCGTATCCATGTGTTAGTTTATCAAGACGATGCAACTGGCAATAAACTTAGAAGGTCATTTGTTATTGATCCAACTATCTATCGAAGGTTTTCTCAAAGAGATTGGGATTTCGCTAAAAAAGAAGTTGAAGACAAAATGATTACAAATTTTTTCCAGAGTAAGTTCATGCCTTATTTAGAAATGGAGTATTCAGAGAAATGAAAAAATATGATGTTGTCATCATCGGAGCCGGTTCGGGAGGCTTGTCCGCTCGAAGAGAAGTCGCCAAGAAAACCGACAATTATTTAGTCGTCGATGGGGGAGTCCTAGGGACGACTTGTGCGAGAGTCGGATGTATGCCTTCCAAGGTTCTCATTCAGGTAGCTCAAGATTTTAACCGAAGACATAAATTTTCTGAACAAGGGATTCATGGACATGAGAGTTTGGAAGTAAACACAAAAGAAGTAATGCTTCATGTGAGAAAACTTAGAGATCGTTTTGTAAGAGGTGTCTTGGGTGGAATGCAAGATTGGAAAGAAACTCATTTTAAGTCTGCCATAGCTGAATTTGTAAATCCTCATACATTGAGAATAGGGGAAGAGACAATACAAGCAGATAAAATTATTGTCGCGACTGGATCGAAACCGAATTTACCACCTCCTTTGGAAGGGTGTGAAGAATTTTGTGTCAATACGGATCAATTTTTTGAATTAGAAGACTTGCCAAAACGCTGGGCAGTCTTGGGTCTTGGAGTGATAGGCTTAGAACTTGGTCAATCGTTACATCGTTTAGGGTTAGAAGTTACTGGAATTGCCAGAAGACAAAACATTGCTGGTATCACAGACCCTGAATTAAATACTTACGTGATAAAAAAATTCTCTGAAGAAATGAACCTTACTTTTAACGGTTTAAAAGGTGCTAGAAAATCTAGCTCTGGACTAGTCTTAGATCTTGGTGATAGAGAAATTGAAGTGGACAAGGTCTTAGTTACGGCAGGACGCTACCCATGCTGGGATTCTGTTCGGGGTGAAGTTTTGGGCTTTAAAGGGCAAGTTCCTGATCACGATCCTCATACCTTTCAATTAGTAGATCATGAACATATATTCATTGCAGGTGATAACACTGGAGAGTATCAAATTTTACATGAGGCTAGTGATGAAGGAAAAATCGCAGGATTTAATGCGGTCAATCCTCTTACTAAGTTTAGGCGACGAACCCCTCTTATGATTACTTTTAGTGATCCAAATATTGCTTTTTCAGGTAAAACTTATAAAGAGTTAATAGATTTGAAAATAGATTTTGCTATTGGAGAAGTTAGCTTCGAAGGTCAAGGTCGAAGCATAGTGAAGTTAAAAGAAAATGGACTCCTAAGAGTTTATGGTGATAAGAAGTCTGGAAAGCTCATAGGCGCTGAAATGATGGGGCCTAGTTGTGAACATATTGCGCATCTATTGAGCTGGGTCATTGATCAGGACCTTACTGTTAATCAAGTTCTAGCGCTTCCTTTCTATCATCCTGTGATTGAGGAAGGTCTTAGAACTGCCCTCAGAGATCTAAGAGATAAAGTAGAAGAGCCCTCTCCGGTTCTTGAAATCTTTCCTTGCGATTAGAGAAGAGACTTTAAAGCCTTTAATTCCTCTTTTACTTCTTGAGGAAGAAAAACTCCAGATGAACCAGTATGGCGGAACATGACTTCTTCTTCATAGGCTTGAAAGCATTCTTTTGCTGGTTTAGTCTTCTGATAAATTTCGATGCACTTTTTGAGATAGATGTCTCCCAGAGAATAAAAACTATTTTTCCCAACTCGATATTCAGTCATGGCCATCCAATAGAGTAGGTCATTTTGCTTGAGTTGAGCAGGATCTGTATAGTTTTTCTTACTCAGATTTCCACTTATCATGAGAAGGTCGATGTCATGATCTCCATCTAGCACGCTATCAGTCTTTAGAGATTTAATCTTTTTATTGATGTTTACTTCACCCGTCCATTTTCTCAATTGATCTTCCCATTTCTCTACCTCAGTTAGCACATACTTGGGAAGCTCGATTTCTCTCTCTATATTTTTTAAATATTTTAAAGCTTCTTTTGCGTCTCCATTAACCTTCGTTTTGATAAGTATTGAGTTGAAAACTGCTTGATATAGCTCCCTATCAAAGAGTTGTTTTTGTGGAAGCAAATACTGATCTGTTTTAGCATTCGACCTGTTTTTTTTGGCTCTTTTCTTTATAAATTTTTTATAACTGCTAAGCGCTTTTTGATAGTCTCTTAAAATAAACTCAATATTTGCTTTATTGAAGTCATCTTCTTTAAAGACTTTTTCGATCGCTTGATGATTTGTTATTTGGCTTTTCAGGCGATCTTCTGGAAATTGAGTATGACAAGAAATGCAAAGATGACTAATTTGGTTAAGCTTGATCCTGGCGTAGTGCTTATTACCAGCTGAAAAATGGACCTTGGCATCTTCGACTTGTTTAATGAGAGTCTGATAGCTAGGCTCTAAAGTAGGTCGTTTTATCTCTTTACTATGTTTTGCTTGTTGAAAGTTCACTGTCAGTTTTTCTAGCGCTTGATTAATTGATTTTTCATGATGTGGGTCACTAAACTTTAACTCTGAACTGGTATAAGGCAGTAGTTCAGTCAATGCAGATAAAGCTCCTCGCATAGCTTCTGGTGTATTTTTTGCAAATGTCGAAGTAGTAATTAAGAATATAAAAAAATATTTCACGAGAGACCCCTTTTATTCTATTGTAAGTCTAATAAGGTGTGATTCAATGATCTATATCAGGGAGTTTGAATGTTGTGGTTTCAAAACTATAATCTAGAGCAAATTAATCAGGGCAATGTGAAGACAATGGTTGAGAACTGTGGAATCGTGATCACAGAACTCAATGAAGACTCTCTTGTGGGGACTATGCCGGTAGATCATAGGAACAAACAGCCTTTTGGAATTCTTCACGGTGGCGCAAATTGCGTTTTCGCTGAAACCCTAGGGAGTATAGCAGCCAACTTGATTTGTGATCCAAGTACTCACCATGCAGTAGGATTGAGTATTACAACAAATCATCTTAAGGCAGTTCGAAATGGTATTTTAAAAGGTATTGCAACACCAGTTAAGATTGGAAGAACAACTCATGTTTGGGATATCAAAACCTATGATGAATTAGGAAATCTTACTTCATCTACTGATCTGACAATGATGATTGTGGAGCGTCTGAAGGAAAAATAATGTCTAAGACGTAGGCCCTGTGGTCAGAGGGAAATTCATTTTGAGAGTTTCTTTTAGCATCTAATAGAATATTTTTCACTTTCCAGTTATATTTTTTATCAATAAGAAAGTGCTCGACTCTACAGGTTGGAAATACTTTTCCCTTTTTCAAATAACAAATATCGAGATCGGATTGGTACTCACCTAGTACTTGAAAACTTTCTTTTCTCTCAAAGGCATCATGCCATTGAAGTGAGAATTTCTGATATAGTTTCATATTAACAGGAATATTAGTGTCTCCTGCGAAAAGTATAGGCCCTTTCAATTCTGATGCAATTTTATTAAGAGCATCGATTGAGCCTTTAAGGTTGGTCTTTAAATTATCAAAATGGGAACTTATGAAATGAAAATGAGTCCCCTGAAAGATGAACTCAGCTATTAATATTTGTCTTGGCAGGGCAGATCTCCATCCAAAGGAAAAATGACCATGATTGGGGCCAAGCCAGTAATTCTTAAAAGAGACGAGTTTAAATTTATTCTTATTATAGACGATTGCAGGATCGGCATAACTCATCAATAGACCTTCTGTCGCTATAATCCCATAACTGTCAGTATCTTTTAAAAGCTCTTTAACTTGAGAGCGCGTGCGGAGTTCCTGGAGGCTCATCAGATCTGGCTTGTGCCTTTGAATCAGCTCTCGAAGTTCTTTTTGACGTTTTGAGTAATCAAAAAAGTCTGAACCTTTACAAAAATCACACATTGTATTGAAGTTAAGAACTTTAATGACGTTAGCTTGAACATGATTTAATTGAAGACATATTGCAATGAGTATTAAATATATTTTCATTTAGACTTATCTAAAGACACATTAAAGTTAAAGTATGTTTTGGGAGTTGGCTCTGGCTTATAGGTAAAGTGCCACCATTCTTTTTTATAATTTTGAAACCCATATTTCTTCATGGACGTTAAGAGAGTTTTTCGATTTGATTTAGCCATATTCGATATTTCAGAATTTGCAGTGTGAGATTTTGGTCCAAAGAAATCAAAAGGAGTTCCCATATCAATAGGGTTTTTTTTAGGATCGCTTAATTTGTATATAGATAAGTCTACCGTGCTCCCCCTGGAGTGACCTGACTTTCTTGCAATATATCCCGATTCAAAGAGTACGGACTTCTCTAATTTAGGGTAGTAATTTTTTTTGGAAAGAGGTTGATCTGGTGCATGTGACCAACGAACGAAATGATCTACTCCTTTTTGAGGTCTATAGCAATCAAATAGATAAAGACCATATCCCTTTTGTTTTAAATCCTTGTGAACTTTTTTTAGGTTTTCTAAAACTTTCTTATGGAGAAAACAAGCATTAGCTTGATAGCCATCAACTTTCTCCAATGTGAAATTTCTTGTCGTAAAATACTTCATGTCGACAATAATTCCCAACGAGTTTTGAGAGCTAATTGAACTAAAACTAGACTGATCCAGTGAAATATCTTGATCTGATTTTTGACTGAAAGTCGAAAAACTTAGTAAAGCTAAGAGTAAAATTAAAGTTTTCATCACCCTATTATAGGATAAATACTCTTAATTATAAATCTTTACTTTTACAGTTCCATTAATTGCTTTTTGAATCAACTCGTAATAATTCTTAATTCTATCGACGTAGACCACTGGCTCTTTACCCCTTGCATAACCATGAGGTAATCTCTTGTAGTATCTTTTTTGAGAGAGAAGAGGCAGCACAGTTCGAACTCCAGCCCATGTGTTTGGGTTTCGCTCACGCCAGGCTGCTAAACCTCTTGCATCTCTTAGGTGCGAATAACCAACATTATAAGCAGCTAGTGTCATCCATAATCTTGAGTTCCCTTGAATGAATCGAGGAAGTCGATCGTGCATTTTTTTCAAATATTTTGCTCCTCCCTCAATACTTTGTTTCGGATCAATTCTATTTTTGACTCCCATGGCTTTTGCCGTGGAGCGCGTGAGCATCATCAAGCCTCTTACGCCTGTGGGAGAGAGAGCTTTTTCATTCCAATGTGATTCTTGATAACTAATTGCAGCTAAGAGCTTCCAGTCCCATCCAATTTTAGCGGCTTCACTTTGAAAGTACTCTTTATACTTGGGAAGTCTTGTTTTGACTCTCTCATTAAATTTGTTGATATCGTAGGGATCAAAGTCCTGAGTTGTAGCGTAGTATTTTTCTTTAAGTGCTTTAAGCCCAGATTTTCTAAATACGTTTTCAAACCACTTATTATAAATCGATTGAAGCTCGGTGTTTCCTTTGTTCATTGCCCAAGCTATTTTGTTCTCCTCGCCTAAAACAAAAGAAAATCTTAAATCAGGATAAAACATTTGATTTAGCTTTCTAATATTAGAGTCAATCACGGTACAGTCATAATTCTGTGCTTGTACTTGCTCAAAAGTATGATCTTGAGAGTCTTCATCATCCTCGACCCAAGTTAATTCAGGGACTTCTTTTTTCAGCGTTCTGAGAATTTCTGCGTAGCTCGTATTCTTTGCAACTATCACCTTGGCTTTAGCTAGGTCTTGTATATTTTCAATTCTCTTGGAGCGATGACAAATCACCTCCTGATTTACTTCCAAATAGGGCAACGTGAATAGGAATTCTTTCTTCCTAGCACTTGTGATAGTTAAACTTCCAATAGCTAGATCAGCTTTTTTGAACTCTAGATGTTCCAAAAGTTTTTCAGTACTATCAGTGGTCGTGATTTCAAGCTCTACTTTGAGCCACTTCGCAAACTCTTTTAACATCTCATACTCAAAACCAGCAGCTTTTCCATCTCTATCTTCGAAATACGTTGTGGGAGAGTTTCTTAAAACGACTCTTAGTTTATTTTCTTTTTTAATGTCATAAAGTGTTCGAACTTCTTCACTGCACGAACTAATGATCATGAGAGAGATGAGTAATAAAATGTTCATATCTCATTTTGTATGACTTAGCTCTAGAAATCAAATCTTGGGCTTTATGGTCTTTTTTTCTTCAATCAGCATGGTTGTAAACTGAAATAAAAAATCACTGAGAACTTTCTGGGTCGTGTTCAAGCTAACCTCTGTTGCCCTTCTAGCGTGAGATTTTTGCATAAATTGATGGTATTCATCTAGTTCATCGTAGCTCAGGTTGCTGTAAGTTAATTCAAATATTTTTTTTACACTTGGCATTTGAGCAGCAGTCATTTTTGAGGCAAGTTGAGAGGCCTCGGATCGAATTTCTGCAGCTGTTTTCTTCGTGTCTGATTGCATGGCGGCACTGTAGGTCACAGAAAAAAGGCTATTTAACACACTCTCTGTTTGCTCTAGACTATTGGTCTCATTCATTATCCCTTCAATTAAGACTTTTTTTTCAGGATCTAAACTAAAACTCTCTCCATTTTTTACCATCTTTGCAAATTGAACTTGTGATCCTTCTTCTAATGACTTTAATTTATCTGTCAGAGGATGTTCAAGTAACTCTAATAAGGCGTAGAGATCTTCTTGGTGTAGTTGGTTTAGTTCATCTTTGAATTTAGTATTAAAATTATAGTTTGAGACAAATTGCTTAATCCGATCAGACTTAATACCTTGTGCTTCTAGGGCGGGAATAAGAGATTGTTCAAACGATTGATTTAGTTCTCCCAACTCTTGAAGCTCCAAAATTTTTTGAGTGAGACGTTTTCGATTTTTTGATTGAATATCAATTTCTTTTTGAAGTTCTTTGGGAGATTTTAGTAGCGACAAGGTTTTTGAAGTTGGCTTTCCCTGCTTTAGAGGAGCCTTGCTAATCGAGCTCGATTTTAAACGGACCTTTTGTTCTAGCAAACCAGTCGGTTTATTATTTTGTACAGAATTAACAATTGTTTTATTTTGAAGCGTGAAGGAGAAAACAAGAACAAGCGCGAGTGATCCTAGAATGAGCCAGATTTTTCGAGTCATATTTTCTCCCTTGAGCACTTATAGCTAATGCAGGACAGTCTTTCAAAATTGAAGTGAAATTTTTATATGCATATTTGTCAACTTCTCTTAGCTCTAAAAGCGGCAAAGTTTTCAGTAGGTTAAATAGTCACTCGATTGGTGCAGGGGGGAGCCGATAATATAATCAAATAAAACATCTTTGAAGGAGTCATTTATGTTGACCAGGATCATTTGGAGCGTTGCCCTTTTGTGTTTATCGCTACCATCTTTTGCTAACCATCCAAAATTTCAAAACTTTAAACTAACGGATAAGTTTGAAGCACAGACGAGGAGTCAGCAAGGGCTACCACCAGTACTTCAAAAACTTTGGGATCGAGTCAAAAGTGAAGGATATAAATTAGTAAACTCTGCTTGGGAAGAGACCATGGATCAAAGACAAGACGTCCAATTGGGGAGAGTCAATTTTCCAGAGCTGAGTTGGTACACTGCTATAGATGGTCAAATCCAAGTTGGAGCGGTTAGGCGTTTAGAACCAATGCTAAACCAAGAGGGTTGGATTGTTTTAGACCGACTCGTTTTAGGCATAGGAGCAAAGCAGTACTTAAGTAAATTGAGAGATGCAGGACAAGTAGAAATATCTGATGAGCAGCTCAATGCTTTTGCAGGAATTTTTTACAAAAGAGAGTATTCATATCAGTATTTTGCTCGAACGTATGAAGAGGGATTAAAGAAAAATTTTGACCGGCTTCTTTTAAGCTTTAAAAATTTTGATGGAAATAAATTTTTAGATATTGAAAATAACGAGTTAATACAAAAAGAAGAGTTTTTAAGTTTAAAAATAGGAGCTAATGCCAGAACTCCTTCTATTTATGGTTTGCAATTAATGGCCGGGGCAACTGTCGCATTTAATAAGCTTTCAAATATTTCTTATCATAGACTTGAACAATCCAGGGAGGCTTTAGATGAACTAAGGGTGTCTCATAAAAAAATGAGAGTCCTAGGTTCCCGAGTGGAGGTCGCCCTTCAACTAGATTTCCTCAATCTTCTTAAAATTAGCCTTCTCGGAGGGGAATATCAAAATAGTTATTCAAGAACTAAAATCACTCATTTTACTTTTAACCATCAAGATCTAGTGACGTTACCTGCTCATGACCCCTTGATGGTCAATTTTGATGATTTCAACAATGGAAAAGATCCCAAGCATTTGGACGAATTCAAGCCTTTCGAGGATGGGACTCAAGACTCCAGAGTAGCTAGCGAAAACATGGCTTTGTATTTACTTATGTGGGGCAAATTGTGGGGAAGTTCAACTGAAGAGTTGGTTTTGAGATCGGATCAATGGGAGAGGTTTTTCTATAGATTTCAGCAAGAGAGAGTTGCGTTTGATAGCAGTCCTCTTGATACAGTTTTTAACTCTCGAAATTTTTCTAAATATAAAACTCGAGATGTGGAAAATCTTGTCTTTGAGTTTGAAGCGCCTAGCAAGCAGCCTGATATGAGCCAATTGCCGAGCGATATTCGATTCTCAGTTAGACTGAGTAAAGAGTTTTCGGCCAAAAAAAATAGGAGTAGTGATAAAAGAAAACTCATAGACTTAATGAAGTCATTCACTAAGTTAGAAGGGGGAATCATCACAGGAATTGATAACGGTAAAATCAAAGCTCCTTATTCGCTTGATTTGAATGCCCAAGTTGCAGAGGGAGGAATCATTTCGATGTTTAATCATTCTCAATATGAGTTGAATAAAATCTACGCTTATATATGTTCAGGAGGCATTTCTCAAAATATGAACCAACTCACTAAGCAAGTTAAAAGGTGTATGAGTAAATTTGATCAAACCTATAGAGCTCTTTATGTTCAGTATCATTATCATCAAAATTTTGCTCTCACTCAGTTCAAGGCTTTTATGGAGCACCTAGGACAAAATGCTCAAAACTTTTCAGGACTAAAGCTTCTTTTTGGGGAAGATAATGTTCAGCTTTATGGAAGATTTAATGGGAAAACTGAGTCCGCAGCGGGATTTAATACCTTCTTTAAAGAGGGCGAGTTTCAGGGCCATGGAATTATCAAAGATGCACTTATGGCGAGATAACATAACTATTCCGACCCAAACTTATGGCAGTGAGGCCTAGATATTAGTCCTCAGAGATCAAAGTTTGGGTTGTAAGCCTCTAAAAATACGTAAAATCTTAAAGGAATTGGTGTTTCAAGCCGATAGAATACTTGAGTCTATTACAATGGTAATAACGAGGATTCTATTGAAGCTAATTATTCACATGCTTATATTAACTATGCTTGTCTCATGTTTAGAGCCAGCTCCCGTGAAGGAAGTGCCTGCTGATGGAGCAGCTAACTCGCTAAATGATGATACGACCTCAGACTCAAGCAGTGGCGGATCCTCTAATGATTCTACAAGTTCAACAGCTGGAAGTGATCCACTGGTTGAATTCCAATGGCATTTGGATAATACGGGAACGAATCCTATCATCGATGCTGACGACGGAAATACCTTTAATGGAGTGGCAGGTGAAGACCTCAATATAAAAGAGCTCTATGATTCAGGAGCCAAAGGCGAGGGAGTCACTGTTGCCGTTGTGGATGATGGACTAGAAGTAGTTCATCCAGACTTGAATGCAAATATAAACCAATCATTAAGTTATAATTATCTAAATGGTTCTACTAATCCCAGTCCCGCTCAGAATAATGGTCATGGAACAGCTTGTGCTGGAATCATTGCAGCTAGAGATAGTAACGATGAGGGAATTAGAGGTATTTCACCTAGGTCTACTTTAGTTGGATATAATTTAATTGCAGGCTATCAAAGTTCCAGAGCATTTGATGCTATGACAAGAAACAAAAATACTGTTCAAGTTTCAAATAATAGTTGGGGGCCTGCAGATGGATACGGAACTTTTACTGACGCAGACTCCGTCTGGGCTGCGGGTATAAAAGATGGAACTTCAACTGGGAGAAACGGAAAAGGAATTGTCTATGTTTGGGCAGCTGGAAACGGAGGTAACTTGGCGGATATCTCTAACTACGATGGATTCGCTTCTCAAGAAGGCGTCATAGCAGTAGCTGCTATTGGAAATACAGGAAGCTTTGCGAGCTACTCAGAATATGGTTCAAATATCTGGCTGGCGGCTCCTTCTATGGGAGATAATGGGGAGGGAATTGTCACAACTGACCTTAGAGGAAACTCAAAGGGCTATAACACTTCATCCGATGGAAGCGGAGATTTCTCCAATCGAAATTATACAAATTCCTTTAATGGTACTTCTGCAGCGACACCTATGGTCTCTGGAGTTGCTGCACTAATGCTGGAAGCTAATCCACTTTTGAGCTATCGCGATGTAAAGGCTATCCTCGCGAAAACCGCTCGAAAAAATGATCCCACTAATATTAACTGGGATACTAATAGCGCTGGTAATGACTATAATTATAATTATGGGTTTGGAGCTGTTGATGCACAAAGGGCCGTTAGTGCCTCTGTTTCTTGGTCACTTCTACCCAGTCAGAAAATTGAATCATGGCCAACCTCAGGAGTTCAAAGTGTTGGCACTGTGATTGATGACGCAGGAACATTAGTCAGTTCAAATATTAATATTAGTGGTTCAGCGATTTCCTCGATTGAGTTTATTGAAGTTGAACTTAATATGGAACACAATGATTGGGGAAATATTGAAGTGATCTTGGAAAGAAATGGATCCACTACTACGAGTTCTATCCTGGCAGTTGCTCACCCTTGTATTAATAGTTCTTTGAGTGCCATTATAGATTGTACTAAATCAAATGATACTTTTACTTTTGGAGTCGCAAAACATTTTGAAGAAGATCCCGATGCGACCTGGACTTTAAAAGTTAGAGACGCTGAAGCAGCAAATGATATTGATAATTCGGACCCGACTGATGGAGAAGCGGGAACTCTTGTGAGTTGGAGGATGAAGATTTATGGCCATTAAGAAATTTAGGTTGGTTATTTTATTAGTAGGGTCATTGATTTTTGACTCTTATGCCTTAGAACAACTGGATGTCCAAGAGTCTGGCAAGATGATTAAGCTATATCCTTTAGAAAATGAGATCATGATATATTCTCAAACGGGAGAGCCTCCGCAGAGAATAAGAACGAACACGCGAAATACAAGACGAATAAGCCCTGGAGATAAAGTCTCTGAAATCTTCAGCGAAAGCCCTCAAGGCAGCGGAAGACTTAGATCTCTTCCAGGAGGAGTTATCGTAAGCTTTACTGAAGGAGTTGATCCTGAAAGTTGGGCTGTTCAAAATAATTTATCCTTAGAGAAAAAATTAAAACCGGGAGTCTATTTAATTTCATCTCCATCAGGGAGAGCCTCTCTTGCGAAGGCAAATGAAATTGCTGAATTGGACGGTGTCGAAACAGTGGAGCCAAATTGGTGGACAAATGTTGAATCAAAGTCAGGAACACCAAAAGGGAGACTACCAGCTTCATTGGAGAAATCTCTTCAAAATTATTTTCAACGTTAAAAATTGTGAAAAATACTTCTCAAGAGGTTGGACCAGAATGCTCGGACATTTATTGTTGACCCGCCTAACTATAGCTTAATGGTTTAGGTAACCATATCTAATTTATTGTAATGTCTATGAAATCAATTAAAATAGAGGAAAGGATTTTCTTATGACCGAACCGTATATTCATCCCACAGCAATTGTTGAAGACAGTGTGACTTTGGGAGAGGGAACTAAAATCTGGCATTTTGGACATGTGAGAGAGAATGCAAAGCTAGGAGAAAATGTCACTCTAGGAAAAGGAGTTTTCGTTGATAGCGGAGTTGAGATTGGAGCTAATTCAAGAGTTCAAAACGGAGTTTCGATTTATTTAGGTGTTGAAGTCAATCCTTTCGTCTTTATTGGACCACATGCCTGTTTTACAAATGATTTAAGACCTCGTGCAGGAATGAAAAAGTGGGATCTTGCTAGAACCCAGCTAGGAACAGGTTGCTCTATCGGAGCGGGGGCAGTGATAGTATCCGGAGTTCGAATTGGACGCTTTGCAATGGTCGCTGCGGGCGCAATTGTTACATCTGATGTTCCTGACTTTACCTTAGCTGTTGGTCAACCAGCACGAGTACACTCGCAAATTTGTGCATGCGGAGTCACAAACATTCAAAAACCAAAAATGAGAGAAGATTATATTCGCGATTGTTGCGAGGAGAGATTAAAACCAGATCTGCTTGAAGTTGCAGATAAAGTTTTAAGTAAAATCATATGTTAAGTATTGGTATTGTCATTCCATGTTTTAATGAAGAGGAGTCACTACCTCAGTTGCGTGATAAACTTAAGGAGTTTGACTCTGCAATAAAAGAAAAGTATCTGCCTTTTTATTATTTTGTAGATGATGGAAGTACGGATCAAACTTTTAAAATTTTAAAGAATTTCTTTCAAGAGCAAAATCAGTTTATATTAAAACATGAAGTGAATTCAAACTTGGGGGCTGCACTTAAAACCGGAATTACATCAGCAAGAAAACACGAACGTCTTTGCTTTTTAGATAGTGATTGCACTTATGATCCGATGATAATTTTACCCATGCTAGAGCAGGTTGAGGCAGGAGCCGATGTGGTTGTTGTCTCTCCATATCATCCTAATGGAGGAGTTGAAGGAGTTCCAAAGTGGAGACTTTCATTAAGTTTGGGCCTATCTAGAATATATCGTCTCGTATTAAGGGCCGATATCTATACTTTCACCGCCATGGTATGGGCTGCAAGAACCGATGCCCTTCCAGCAACTCTATCAGAGAAAAATGATTTTACCTTCTTGACCGAAAGTCTATTCGCAATACTAAGATCGGGGAAAAAAGTTGAAGAAAGGCCTACAATTCTCTCTCAAAGAAAATTCGGACAATCAAAAATGCGAGTTCTTTCTACCATCAAAAGTCATTTGGGAATTATTAGAAAAATTATTCTAGGACAGATATGAAAGTTGCAGTGGTGTTAGGGACGAGACCTGAGTTTATAAAGCTGAGTAGTTTTTTAAGAGAAGCTCCTCAAAGTTTTAATGTTGTATCGATACATACAGGACAGCACTACGATCTAAATATGTCTCAGAATATGATTAAAGAACTAAAACTTCCTAAGATGAATTATCAAATTAAATTACCTAAGTCTGGTTTTGAAAATCAATTGGCGAAGATGAGCCAGGAGTTGACCAAAATTTTCGTAAAGGAAAAACCTGATTATATTCTGGTTCAAGGGGATACAAACTCGGCCATGATGGGTGCTGTTATCGGAAGAAGACTTGGAATTGATATCATTCATGTTGAAGCTGGCTGTCGGTCCTTTGATATGAGATCTCCTGAGGAACAAAATAGGAAAATTATTGATAGTATTACGACGCTTTATTTTTGTGCCGATAAGAAGTCTATACAGCATCTAGCCCATGAGGGCGTGAAAAAGAAAGTTTACTTTTCAGGAAGTACCGTTTTTGATGCTGCTAAATGGGCCTCACTTTCTCAAGCAAAGATTCTGAAAGATCTTAAATTGAGTGAGGGAACCTATATCGTAGCAACTCTACATAGAGCTGAAAATATGGATGATCTGACAGAGTTCCTAAAAAAAATTGATTTGATAAATAAAGTTTCAGAGGAAATGCCAGTCGTTTTTCCCATTCATCCAAGAACAAAAAATTTTCTAAAAGACAAAGGCATAAGCTTGGCAAAAACGGTTAAAGTTATTTCGCCTCAAACTTATCTTCCCTTCATTTTACTTTTAAAAAATTGTCGATTGGTTCTTTCAGATAGTGGTGGGATACAAGAAGAAGCGGCGTTCTTTGACAGACCTTGCCTAATTCTAAGAGAGGCAACTGAGTGGACACGCTTGGTAGACATTAAGAAAAATTTTTTGGTTAAAAAGATCGATAAAAAGGCTGAGAAATTGGTCTTTAAGTTGATCCAAGATGAAGCTTTTTACCAGTCAAATAGAAAAATCAAAGCTCCGGAAATCAATTCAGGGGCAACTCAAAAAATTATTCAACGAATCTTAAAACAATAATATGAATGAAGATGAGCTTTTTAAAATTAAATTTATCATGAAGCTTGCTGGTATCTTGCATCGTTATGGTGCAAGCTCAGATAGAATTGAGGCTGCCATGTACCAGGTTTCTGAAAAATTTAATATTAAGTCTGAGTTTTTTTCGCTGCCGACTAGTTTTATGGGACATTTTGAGACACCTAAGGGTGATGAATGCACTCGCATGCTAAGACTTGATCCAGGAAAGATAAATCTGGAAAAACTTTATTACGCTGATCAAATGGTGGATAAAGTTCTTGATGAAAGTATGAGTGTGTCCGATGGAATAAAATCACTAGAATCACTTTTAGAGAAACAAAGTTTACATCCAGAGTGGCTGGTTAATATTTCTATCATGGTACTTTCCTCAGGGGTGGCCTTTATTTTAAAAGGTAATCTTCTAGATAGTATACTGGCTGGATTACTTGGGCTTTTGTCCGGATTTTTGAATTCTACTGTTAAGCTTGAAAGGCTTGATACGGTCAAGGAAGGGGTGATATGCTTTGTGATTGGCTTTTGTGCATTTTCTGGAGCCTTTTATTTTCCTGATTTGAATCCCCAAATCGTTATTCTTTCTGCAATCATCTATTATATTCCAGGACTAAATCTGACAATGGCCATGGGAGAGATCTCTTCTCAAAACTTAACTGCTGGTACAGCGAGGTTAGCAGGTGCAATTATTATTCTTTTAAAAATTGTCTTTGGGACATTTATTGGTTCAACTTTAGCACAAAAAATTTGGTCGATAACACTTAATACTGGTAATCATGAGATAGCTTGGTTGTTTATCCCTTCACTTTTGATTGTTTCTGGTACGTTTGTCGTTCTTTTCCAAGCACGCTGGCAAGAGAGTTTTTGGATGATATTTGCAGCAAGTTCAACTTATTTACTTCATATGTTTTTGAAAGTTCCAGTTGGTAATTTAGCGGCGACATTGATTGCTGGGACTTATATTGGGTCTTTATCAAATTTATATTCGAGACTACTTAACAGACCATCAATGATAGTGACTCTTCCCTCTATTATTCTCCTCGTTCCTGGTTCTGTGGGTTATAAGGGATTTGAGTTTCTTTTTATTAACGAAACGCTTTTTGGAATAAACACATTATTTACAACTTTTAATCTTGGACTCGCACTCGTGGCGGGTACCTATTTTGGAAGTTCATTGATTAAGCCCCGAAGGATGATCTAATCGCGTTTTCTTATAATCTGACTGACAATAATCGCTAAATATAAATAGGAGATAGTGATTAAGGCAGATGTAGGAAAGGATTCTAGTTTTATATTCAATACAAAACCCAATAGAACACAAATGGGAGAAAGAAGTACGACAACTAGATTTAACTGTTTAAGAGTGAATTTTCCAAATTGAAACACAAATATAGGAAGAATCATCATACTAAGTGTAAAAATAATTCCCAAAACATGTACACTACTTAACATCAGACCTAAAACAATTAAATTAAATATTATATTTTCTGAAGGTTTAGGAGAGTCAAGACTATGTCCAAATAGCGATTGGTCGAAGCTCTGAAGGAGAAAGACTTTTTTCTTTTTCCAAAAATAGACAAGAGAAAGGATGGTTAAGAGAAGAACAGAGGCAAGCTCAGGCCTAGAGGCGGTGACGATATCTCCTAGATAAGATTTGACCATATGAGATTCAACAAGGGGAGAGGCTGCTACGACAATATAGCTTCCCGCAATCAATGTGGCGTACAAAGCAACCAGAACCAGAGTTTTGGTATGCTCTTTTCTCGTTGTGAGTTTTTCATATAATGAATAGACAGCAAATGTAAAAAAAAGACTAATAATGATCTCTGGATGAAATGAGTGGTCGTCGTGGGTTTGGAATAAATAACTGATGACAACGACTCCAATTAGGATTCCGACTTGGATACTTTGACCTATGAGAACGACTTCTAGGGTTTTTCCTCTTGCAACAACATGAGCTCCAAACAGACCAAGCGCGATAGATAAAAGAGCACCCACAAAAATATTTAAGGCATAAAATTGTATTAACTCCATTGACTTGCATCCCAGCTAACCAATGACTCAATATTTGGTATTGTATGACTTACAATTAAAATAGATTTACCTTTAAATCTTAGCTCACTCAACGCTTGATTAATGAGCTTTATAGAGAAACTGTCTAGATGATTATAGGGTTCATCTAACACATAAAAATCTCTGTCTGCCTTCAAAACTCTTTCTAGGAGAGCTTTTTTTCTTTGTCCTCCGCTAGCTACATTCCAAGGAGTCTTTCTCTCCTCTGGACTGAGAAGGGGACCAGAGTCAGTTATGTCATTAATAGAAATGGGAAGTAAAAAATCTTTGTTTTCAATTTGAGGGAGGTAGGCATAGTTTTTAAAGAGTTGTTCTTTGTTACTTAGCCTATGTCCCAAATTAAGGACGGCCCGAATAAATGTGGTTTTTCCTATGCCATTAGGTCCTGAGAGGTAATGAGTACTGCCTTGAGTGATCTCGATATTTATATTATTGAAAAGTACTTTCCCGCTATCGGTAGAAAGTCGTCCATCTCTAATCTTTAACATTTTTAATTATTTCTGCGGCAAGCGCATCTTGATAGTCCCAGTAGCTTTTGTACTCAGAGGTTAAGTGCATAGGCATTTGAATAAAAGGAATTTTCGTCATGCTTCGAAACTTCTCCAGATACTTTCGAGGGTGAGTTATTGAGGCAAGAACTAATTTAACATTCTTCTCTTTTGCGAGTTTTGAGATTTTAAATAAGTGTGAAGAGGAGGGGAGAACGCCAGGGATTTTCTCTATAGTCCCCTTTGACTCGCCACTATAGTCTTTTAGATAATAGACAAACTCTAAATGATAAGTCATCAGAGCAGTCTCACTTAAAAAGGAGAGCTTTTCTTTTTGAGCTTTTAATTTTTGTGAAAAATCATTTTGTAATTTAGATAAGTTTTTTTGAATAAGCTCTTGGTAGGTTGGTGCAACCGAGGATAAACATTCCGCAATTTTTTTAGCTGCTAAACTCATTTGTGTTAATGAGAGTGTATAATGTGGATTGCCTTGAGGATGAATATCTCCCATAGATCTATTATAGTTAGGAGTTACTTGAGCTTTTTCAACATACTCAGAGGCATCGCAATAACCTTTAGCTTGAAATTGAATTTTACTATTACCTGCTTTTTCAATTGCAGAAGGGACCCATCCCATCTCGAGTTGAAGTCCATTGACGATGATAAGATCAGCGTTCTTGATTTTTAAGACAAATGAAGGAGAAGCATCAACAAAATGTGGATCTTCACTTCCCGAAAGAAGTGAAATGGTTTCAAGTTGTGGAACTTTCAGCTCTTGTGCAATCCATTTAAGCTCTGGCAACGTGGTGACAACTTTAGTTTCCGAAAAACTGTCAACCGGGATTAGTGTCAAGATAAAAATGAGAACGAGTGTATTAATAGACATGGGCTGGATGTGCTCCTATTGTAAAAACCATTTGAAGTAATAATTTTGTATTGTCTCTCCTTTTCTCGTCTATGGTGAGTCCATCACCGTGAGAAAGAGTCAGTCGAGTTCGCATGAATTCACTATTATAATAAGAATAGACCATTCCTACTTCAGTAAAATAATCCTCAACTTCAAAGCCATGAGAGTGTTCTTCCTCTTCTTCTTCGTCGTGAGCACCTTCGGGAGTGTACCAATCAACAAGAAAACCTAAGGCGTGATTTTGATCAAAGCCTTTTTCGTAGTAGAGATAACCACCAATATCGTTATGGATTTCCCCTTCCTCTTCAGTCGCCCGATTCCATACTTCAAGTTGAAGCAAATCTTTGTAAAACTTTGAGAATTTATTCTTATAAATGAAATCCAAGCCTATATACTGACTTTTCACTCCTGCATTATCTGTTCTGCCTACATAGTTAAGAGCGTACTCAATTCCTCTTTGAGTTGAGAACTCGGTAAATGATGCTAGCCTTAGGTAATGAGTTGGAACTTGCGGAGTCACAGTTTCATGATCTTCGTCCTCGTCTTCGGAATGAGACTCGCTATGCGAATGTACAAATTCTTTTCCTGAAGTTATACCCATAGTCAGATCGAGATAAAAGTCGGTAGCCAGTAGTTTAGAAATCTCTACTCCCTCATCTCTAACAGCTTCTTCTCCAAAAAACTCTTCATGATAGGTAGGTGCTTCGGAGAGGGCCCAATCGTGACGATGAAATCTATTGAGTCTTCCAAAACCTAAAAAGAAACGACCTATTTTTATATTGGTGTTATTGATAGCTTGATTACTAAAAAGAAAAGCTTCATGAACTTCAGCTGTAGGTTGGTCTATGGATCCAGCGTCTTTATGCATCGACATGGTAAGACTTCCTTGCCAAACATGGTCTATTTGAGAGAAGGCCGAAAGTTCAAATTCTCGCACAAAGAAGTCATTTGATAGTTCTTCTTGGGAGTTCCCCGTTCCGATTAAATCAGCTCCTGCAAACCATTGAATGAGCTGTGGATTTTGGGCAAACGCTATACTTGGCAAAAAGAATATAAAAAGAAATATTTTCATTCTGAAAGTTTTAAATCTATTTGCACAAAAATGCAAATAGATTGGCTTCTTTTTTTTTCTGTGGTTATATGCTGGCATGAATGAAAAAGCATTAACGCAAAGCACTAAAATTTTTAAAGTTCTTAGCCACCCCGTGCGTCTAAAGTTATTGGTTCATATGGCGAATTGCAAAGACAAGTCACATAAGCATAATATCAGTGAACTAGGATCTGATTGCAGTTTAGACTTCTCGGTTGTAAGTCGTCATTTAAAAGCTCTAAAAGAGGCAGGACTTATTAAAGCGACTCGTCATAAAAATGATGTGATCTATGAGATGGATCGCCCGTTTTTAAAAAAGTTCATCGCTAGCCTAAGCGAAACCTTCTAAAGTATAAATCTATTATCATAGATTTTATCTATGTCTCGATCTAAGTTTAATAATTATTTATTTTAGATTTGCATGGTATTATTGACAGAAATTATGGAGGTAATTAATGAGTTTAAAAACAGGAATTGAAGAGTCAAAGCGAGCTGAAATTGCCAAGTCACTAGCAAGGTTATTGGCTGAGAGCTACACTTTGTATTTAAAGACCCATAAGTACCATTGGAATGTCACGGGTCCTATGTTTCAAACTTTGCATTTAATGTTTGAGCAACACTATACAGACCTTGCCTTAGCAGTAGACGAGATTGCAGAAAGAGTAAGAGTGCTAGGGGAGAAAGCTCCTGGATCATATTCTGAATTCGCAGAACTTTCTCGCGTAAAGGAAGACCCTGCAGAAAGCTGTGAGGCAAATGCAATGGTGGAAAACCTTTTGCAAGATCACGAGCAAGTAGTAAGAACAGCAAAAGAGATTCTTCCCCTTTTAGACGGTGCAAACGATGAAGGAACCAATTCTTTACTGGGAGCGAGGATTGAGTATCACGAGAAAACGGCTTGGATGTTAAAAAGTTTATTAGGTTAATTGAGCTTATAGGGAGGGATTTACCTCCCTGTCATTAGACACAAAAGAAAATTAATGTTTTAATCGGTAAGTCACTTAAATCAAAAGGATGTCTTATGCAGCTCAACATTGGAGACTATATCTCCGGAAAAAGTATTTCTATTGGAAAGTATTTAGGTGAAAACACCATTAATGATACGCTGTTTCATAAGATATTTGATACTTCAAAAAACTTAGTCATTTATGTACCTGTAGGAAATGAAAGTGAACTTCGTAAACTTCCTAGTAAAGTTACAGTAGAAAAATATTTAAATATGTTTAAAGATCAAGAAGTAATTGATTGCCAAGAGATCGATGGAAGTCGTTATAAGTACCTAAAAGACAAAGTCTCAAGATCAAAGTTTAAAGCTAGTATTGAAGTTCTTCATGATCTCTGTGTTCTTAAAAAGAAAAGAGAAATCTCAGCATCCGAAAGAAAACTTTTAAATTCACTGGAAGAAAAACTTGTTCCAGAACTAAGCCATATTTCTGATTTAGGGCAAGCTGAAATTGAAAGTAGAATTCATTTCGTCGCTTAGTTCTTATTAAAAAAAAATTAACTTGAAGAAATAAAAAAGGCTCACAATGTGAGCCCTTTTTTTGACTTTATACCACTCTCTTAATTATTTAGAGAGAAAGAATTCTGCCACAGCTTCAGCCGCACAGAATCCAGCATCTAATACAAACTTACCAGCTTCACCGCATCCATTTCTAGGATCGACAGGAAAGCCATGTCTTACACCCTTTAAAGAAATTAACTCTACATTGTCTTCGGAGCCATGAACATTCTTCCATTGCTCATAAATGAACCCTGCATTTTTGTAGTTTACGAACTCATCAGAAGTACCATGAACAACCATAACTCTTGGCCACTTTCCATTGAAAGATCCAGCAGCACTTCTTATGGCATCACCTCTTTGTTGTGTCGTAGGAATGGGAAATTGAAAGCCTGACATACAAGACCAAGCATTTCCTAAATTGGTAGCGCATCCAACAGGAAGACCGGCCACGATCGCCCCCGCTTCAAAATACTCAGGGTAGGTTGCAAGCATTATATTACTCATGGCCCCACCTGCGCTCAATCCAGAGATAAAAACACGCTCAGAGCCTAAATCCATTTTTACGTGATCAATCATGGAAGCGATGGAAGCAACTTCTCCACGACCTCTTGAGATATCACCCATCTCAAACCAGTTAAAACATCTTCCCGTATTGTTAAGCTCTGTCTGTTGAGGCAGTAGCAATGCTAATCCATGCTTATCGGCCATCTTTGTCCAGCCAATTTCGTCATCAAAATCGGAAGCAGCTTGAGCACATCCATGCATGAGAACAACGATTCCTTTAATTTCTTTACTTGGCACGTAAGTGTACATCTTAAGGTTTCCAGGGTTTTCTCCAAACTCGTTCACTTGAGTGAGGGAAATTTGAGCGTGGGCCGTGCCCATCAGCATCATCATGATAGTCAAAGATAGAAGTTTCATACTTTCTCCAATAGGTTAGTAATGTTTTTTATTGTTTCATCTTTTGCTTGCTTAAGGGATTTATGTTGTGTTGTTACAGCATCCATAATTGATCCCGAAATCAAGTTTTGAATTTGTTTTGCTTTAAGTTCTAATTCAACCGGCATTAACTCAATTCTACATTCTTGGGTTAAGACTAAGAGGATTCTCTCAACACCACGTTTTCTTAAATCATCGTTTAAGGCACGATATTCTGGGTCAATGGTGCATAGATAATAAAAAAGTAACATAACAGAAAGCTCGTTTGGATTTTGTTCTGCCCAAACAAAAGGTGAACTAGCGTACTTGATAATGGTATCAATACCTGGCTGTGCTTCTTCGAGTTGTTCTGTGAGAATCCGTTGATAATTACCATTGATATATTGAATACTGGCTTTAAAAATATCTGACTTATCTTTGAAGTGATAAGCGATATGTGCCCGCCTCGTTCCAACTTTTTCAGCAATGGCCTGATAAGTAGTCTTTTCAAAACCAATACTAGATATACATTCAATTGCGGCTTGAATGATTTCTAGTTTTTTAAGATCACCTTTGGAAGGTTTTTGATCCAAGAAATTTTGATAACTCTGCATTTCCATAGATTTGTTTTTTGTAGCATGCGTTTTTTCAATAGACAAAATATTTTTACTATGTGTATAAAAAAAATTGTACGGAAGTATAAAAATGAAAAAAGAATATAACAAAAATTTATTTAATGCAGTTGTAAAGGGCGAAGGAGAGCCAGTTCTGTGTATCTCAGGCTTTGGTTGCGATCACTATAATTTTAGCTGGCTTGATTTCGGAGCTGAAATGACGCTGCTAGACAATAGAGGAATGGGGGAAAGTGAAAATAATCTTGAAGCCTATCCTTTAGAGTTACTTGCAACTGATGCACATGGATTTATGCAATCTATCGGACATGATTCCTATCACGTCGTTGGTATATCGATGGGAGGAATTATTGCGCAAGAATGTGCCCTGCAATTTCCAGCTCATGTAAAAAGTCTGAGTTTGATTTGTACAACTGGTGGCGGAGAGGATTTTCACCCTCTACCTAAATTGACTGAAAAAGATTTAAAGGATTTTTATTCTCTGCCGCCTGAAAGAGGTGCAAGACTTGCCGTTCAAGCTACTTGTAGCGACAAGAATAAAATGGAAGAGATTATAAATTTAAGGTTAAAACATCCTGCGAGAGTGGAAGAAGTTTTAAAGCAAAAACGAGCTGTAGATAATTATCTTAGACAGTCTAAAGACCTTTCTCAAATTAAATGCCCAACACTTATTATGACAGGTACAAACGATAGGTATGTTGCTCCTGTAAACTCAAAAATTTTGAAAGAAAAAATTCCTCATAGTTGGCTAATACCAATCGAAGGTGCTGATCACCTTTGTTTCCTTGAAAAACCTGAAATCGTTAGTGCTCATGTAGCACAATTTTTAAATGGAGAAGTTTGTTATGATCTCGCTCAGTAAATCTGCTGTATGGATTCCAAATCAGTACGAAGATGCAGCTTATATAGCTAAAGAGTCAGGACTGCCTGAAGTCGTTGTTCGCGAAAAAATGGGTATAGAGAAAAAATGTCGTGCGCCCAAAAAAATGAATACTAGCGAAATGGCGGTGAGAGCTGCAAAAGAAGTCTTGAAGGGCCTTGATCCTAGCTCGATTGATCTTGTGATCTGGACAGGGTCAGAATTTAAGGATCATCCTGTTTGGTCGGCGGGAATTTTTGTTCAAGAACAGCTGGGTTGTAAAAAGGCATGGGCCTTTGATCTAAGCTCTAGATGTTCATCAAATGTTGTAGGGATCAAAGTTGCAAAGTCTTTGATGCTGCAAGATTCAAGTCTCAAAAGAGTACTTCTTTGTGGAGGACATAAAACTGGTGAATTGGTAAACTACAAAGATTCTACTTCAAGATTTCTCTACAATTTAAGCGATGGTGGTGCTGCGATTCTGTTGGAGCGTGGAGAAAAAAATCCTATCCTAGAGTCTTCTGTCATAACAGACGGTGCGTTTAGTAAGGATGTTATTATTCCAGCTGGTGGAACCGCTATGCCTTGGTCAGAAAAATCTGAAGACTATTGTCTTACCTGTCCTGATATTGAAGGTATGAGACAAAGACTTGCCGAGCGTTCATTAGATAATTTTATGGCCGTTATTAAAGAAGCTGCTGAAGCGTCTCTTCCTCATCAACCAGTTGATTATTTAGCTCTTCTTCACATGAAAAGATCTGCTCATGATGAAATTCTAAACCGCTTAGAATTAAAACAGGAGCAAAGTATTTACTTGAATGAGTACGGGCATTTTGGGGCTCCTGATCAGGTCTTAAGCCTCGGTTTAGCTGAAGAATTCTTAAAGCCTGGCTCACATGTGGTGCTTGCTAGTGCTGGAATCGGATATACATGGTCTGCTTTAAGTTTAAGGTGGGATGAAAAAACATTTACGTTAGTTCAAGGGGAATAATATGACGAAAAGAGTATTTGTAACAGGTGGAGCAGCCGGGATCGGACTTGCAACAGTAAAGAAGTTTTGGAATGAGGGAGCTGAATTAGTCGTTATGGACATACCAGCTCAGGCAGATACTGAATTAGCTGGTATGGAGAGGCTTACTTATCTTCAAACAGATATCACTAGTGCTGACGGTCAGAAAATGATCGCAGAGGAAATGGCAAGAGGAATAGATGTACTCGTTAATAATGCCGGTATCACTCGTGATGCCAGTGTCTTAAAAATGACAGATGATATGTTTGATCAAGTCATCAATGTAAATCTCAAAGCGGTTTGGAAACTTTCACAAATGGCCATTAGTGAAATGAAAGCTAAAGGAACGAAAGGAGCTATCTTAAATGCAGCAAGTGTTGTCGCTCATTATGGAAATTTTGGGCAAACGAATTACGTCTCTTCAAAAGCTGGTGTTATTGGACTGACAAAAACTCTCGCTAAAGAAGTAGGTAAGTATGGGATCAGAGTCAATGCGATTGCACCTGGTTTTATTATGACTGAAATGGTGAAGAAAATGCCGGAAAATGTTATCGGTATGATGGAAGAAAAAACTCCATTGAAAACTCTTGGTCAACCTGAAGATATTGCTAATGGATATGCATTTCTAGCTAGTGATTCAGCTAGATTCATTACAGGAACTTGCTTAAATATTGATGGGGGAATCGTCATTGGATAAGATAATCTTTGAGTCCATTACTATTAATCAAGCGGATTGCGCCAATAGACCTTGGATCGTTCTTATAAACGGGTTATTTGCTGGACTAAATTCTTGGGATTTACATATCCCTTATCTCACGCCTTATTTTAATGTGGTTAGATACAATGGACCTGGACAAGGTAATGTTGACTCTCTTGATTCTGTTCCGACCTTATCTGATCAAGTCCAGCTTTTAGAAGAGATTTTAGATCAATTAGAAATAGAGAGTGCTTTTCTACTTGGCATTAGCAATGGTGCAAGAGTCGCCTTAAAATTTGCAGAAGTTTATCCCAGAAGGGTGGATAGAGTTTTTTCCCTTGATACTTACGATAAATTAGGGCCAGAGCTTAGAATGAAGCTTGAAAGTTGGCTAGATGCTTCGAGAGCAGGAGGAAACGATCTTCGTTTCAAAGTGAGTACTCCATGGATTTTTGGAGAGTCTTTTCTAAAAAATGAGATTGAAAAAGTCGAGTTTTTTAAGGAGCTTAATCGCTCTAAGCCCTCTCAGGTTGGTGAGCGCTTAATCGAGTCTGCGCTTTTGGATGAAGAAGTTGACTTAACCAAAGTTGAGGTTCCGGTAGATTTTTTCGTTGGAGAAGAAGATATCTTAACAACGAGAGAATTACACCTAGAGATGGCCACAAGGTGTAAACAATCGAGCTTAGGCTATTTAAGAGGTGGACATGCTTCTGTTCTGGAATATCCTCAAAATATATCAAGGATATTGGAGGTCCTATGAGTTGGATGAGTTTTCTGCATAATACTTCTGGTGATGCCATTCTTGATCAAAAGAATGAACGCTGGGTTAGTTATCCAGAACTCTATCAACAAACTTGTGCTTGGGTTGATTACCTAAAAGATAATAATATTGGACCTGATGATCGGGTCGCCTATCTTGCGCAAAACTCACTAGAGCACCTATTGCTACTATTTGCCTGTGCAAAAATAGGCGCTATCTTTGTTCCCCTAAATTTTCGCGCACCCGAAGAGGAGAATAACCGCCTACTCAAACGAGTAGAGCCAAAAATTTTCATTACTGATATTCCCAATGTAGAGAAGAGAAACGATTACGACTTCCGTGTAGTTAATGAAGAGCTTCCTCACTTAATGCTATTTACTAGTGGAAGTACTGGAACTCC
>CEQY01087637.1_pt1 | contig 42315 bp, 41 predicted proteins | sample 361391 | NCBI WGS metagenome assembly CEQY01 (sample SAMEA2621075, study PRJEB7988) | marine metagenome | isolation source: saline water (ENVO:00002010), including | reverse complement strand
TCAAAATGTGAAACATGAGGTATTGACTGCCATGATTGAGTTAAGTTCTTAGCACCAGCTCTTCTAATTTTTGATTGATTTTCAATTTCATAATCGCCAAAAACTTCTAAACTTTTTAAATTCGCATATTCGATTTTTTGGAGACTGCTACTTGAGTGTATAAAATTCTTAAGGTCATCTTTAGTGATCATCTTATTTTTGCCTGAGCCAATAATTTTTTTAAGATCTATCTCTAGCTCTCGCGCTATTTTTCGCACTGCAGGCCCAGCATTTATACCACTAAAATCTATTGAAGCTTTTTCAATTCTTTCTGATTTAACTTCAATAGGTGAGGTTTGGTTTGGTGAAGCCTTAATTTCTTCTTTTTCTTCTTTTATCCCTTCAATTTCTTCAACTTCAATAACAGCAAAAACCGTTCCCTCTTTAACATTATCTCCTTCTTTTACTTTTATATCTTTGATTTTTCCATCGAAGTCTGATGGTACTTCCATGGCAGCTTTCTCTGACTCTAAAACAATAATCGGATCATTTTTGCTGAGCTTGTCACCTTTTTTGACAGAGATTTCAATAATTTCTGTATCTTCTGCCTCTCCTAAATTTGGGATTTTTAGCTCTATCTCTTTCATCTTATATAAGGGTTGTCTTTGTTTAATTTTATCTTATGTTTAGTTTTAAATTTTTTTGCCTCTTTGTTAAGACCACATGCTAATAAGGCATTATAGGCTATGTGATTAGAGTCAATTTCAAAAAATTCTCTTAATTTTTCTCTAGTATCGCTTCTACCAAAACCATCAGTACCCAAGCAAACATAATTACCACTTACCCATTTTCTTATTTGCTCAGCATATAATTTCTGATATTCAGAGACTGCAACTGTAGGCATTTCGTCTTTAAAACAGTTCTCAACATAAGATTTTGAGTTCTGTTCATTCATATTCTCCTGATCAGCAATCATGCCACCTCTTGCTAACTCATTGAAACTTGTAATGCTCCATATATTAGATTTGATACCAAATTCCAGTAATTTTTTTGAGGCTTCTATAGCAAAACGTAATGTCAATCCTGATGCTAGCAACCTAACATCTGCTTTATTAACTTGCTTTAATAAATATGCTCCCTGCATTATTTCAGAATCCTTCAAATTTTTTGGTCTTTTGGGATGCTTATAGTTTTCATTCATCAGAGTTAAATAATAATAATTATCATTATTTTTTACGTACATATCATCTATCCCATTTTTAATAATTGCAGCTAACTCATAATCAAAACAAGGGTCATAAGATTTGCAGTTAGGAATTGTTTGGGCTAAAAGATGGCTATGTCCGTCTTGGTGCTGTAGACCTTCACCATTTAGTGTGGTCCTACCTGATGTAGCTCCTAAAAGAAAACCTCTAGCTCTGGCATCACCAGCAGCCCATGCTAAATCATGCACTCTCTGAAAACCGAACATTGAGTAGTAGATGTAGAATGGGACCATAGGAAGAAAATTGTTTGCATAAGATGTCGCTAATGCGATCCATGCAGAAAAAGCGCCTGCCTCATTTATTCCCTCTTCCAACATCACCCCATCTTTAGACTCTCTGTACCACATTACTTTATCAGCATCTTCTGGTTGATATTTTTGACCCTCTCTACTGTAAATTCCAAATTGTCTAAAAAGTCCATCCATACCAAAAGTCCTTGCCTCATCAGGTACTATGGGGACTATATATTTCCCAATTTTTTTATCTCTTAATAATGAAGTTATAAGCCTCACAAAAACCATTGTCGTTGACATCTCTCTTTTAGATTCAATATTAAATTCATCAAAATGAGAGTTGTCATGTACTTTCAAACTAGCCTTAGTTGGAGCCCTTCTTGGCAAGAAGCCTCCTAGCTTTTCTCTTTGATTTACTAAATATTTATACTCTTTACTATTCTTACCGAGTTTAAGGTAATCCAAGTTATTTAACTTTTTAGAATCAATAGGCAAATTAAAGTTTTTAATAAAGTCTTTAAGGTTTTCTTCAGTGAGTTTTTTCACTTGATGCGTAGTATTGTCTGCTTGTCTTGAACCAATACCATAACCTTTGACAGTAAATGCAAGAATTACAGTAGGCCTATCAATACATTCATAAGCTGATTTATAAGCATTGAATACTTTCAACGGATCATGACCTCCTCTATTTAAATTTTCTATTTCATCATCTGACATATCTTCAACAAGTTTTAGAGCTTCAGGATGCTTGCCAAAAAAATGTTTCCTAGTGTACGCTCCACCCTTGGCTTTAAAATTCTGATATTCTCCGTCAACAGTATTATTCATTACCCATTTAAGAGCACCAGTTGAATCATTAGCTAATAGGTCATCCCATTTTCTGCCCCAAATTAAATTCACTACATTCCACCCAGCTGCTTTAAAAATAGCACCTAATTCAGTGATGATTCTTGAGTTTCCTCTTACAGGACCATCAAGCCTTTGCAAATTGCAATTTATTACAAAGATTAAATTATCAAGCTTTTCTCTTGCAGCTAGTGATATGGAACCCATTGATTCCGGTTCATCCATCTCTCCATCACCGCAAAACATCCAAATTTTCCTATTTGGGTTATTCTCTAATAAGCCTCTTTGTTCTAAATATTTCATGACATGAGCTTGATAAATTGACATTATTGGCCCCAAACCCATGGAGACTGTAGGAAATTGCCAGTAGTTAGGCATTAGCCAAGGATGAGGATAAGATGATAAGCCATCTCCATTAATCTCTTGTCTAAAATTATCTAAGTGCTTGGTTGATATATTCCCTTCAAGAAAAGACCTGGCGTAAATTCCTGGAGAAGAGTGTCCTTGAAAATAAACCATATCAGCTAAATTCCCACCCTTAAAAAAATGATTGAAACCAACTTCATACAATGTTGCAGCAGATGAATATGTAGATATATGGCCGCCTAAATCAAGAACCTGATTTGCCTTAAGAACTGTAACTAAAGCATTCCACCTTATGTAATGCCTAATCTTTTCTTCAATTTCCCAATTACCAGGATAAGAATCTTCTTCAGATGATGAAATTGAGTTAATAAAAGGTATTTCAAAAAAATTATCATCTATAAGGCCCTTATTAACTGCATGAGAGATGAAATCGGAAAGCAATTCTTTAGTATTCGCTTTGCCATTAAACAAAATTAGGTTTTCTAAGGCATCTAACCAATCTTCTAGATCTTGACTGTAGATAGGGTCTTTCATCTAATGGATTATATTTTTTTTTGTATCAATACCCAAGCTAAGATTGTTATTACTTAGCTATTTGCCAGCAAAATTACTTGCTATTATGTGAATTAATATGAATCAAGAAATTACAAATTTTCAAAATAAATTTATTTTTAATTTATTGATCGGTTCAGCGAATAAAGAAGATTTTTTTTTAGCCAGTCAAGACAATTCACAAGATTCAATTATTAAAAAAATTGAAATAAATTATCTCCATAAATTTTTTCTTGATTTCATGTATAAAAATAAACTTACAGACTACTTAAATGAAGATAGTCTTAAAAAGCTTAAAAAAGAAGCGATTCTTTTATCCGTAAGAAATCTTAAATTACACGAAATTGCGCGAAAGATTTCACATGAATTTGAATTAAATAATATTAGATATTCAATCTTGAAGGGGTTAAGTATTTCAAGAATTATTTACGAAGATGCAAGTTTCAGAACCTTAAGAGATCTTGATGTTTTGGTTCATGTAAATGATTTGGATAGCGCAGTTCTCTTGCTCAAGAAATTTGGATTTTATTTTCCTGGCAGACCAGTCGGAAATTTTAAAATCTTTCATAGTGAAGACAATTATGATTTACCAAAGCTTATAGATTCAAATGGCCTAATTATTGAAGTTCATTTTAGCATCCTTGGTGACTATAAAAATGAGTGCTTTCTAACAAAAGAAATATTAAGAAATGAAAATAATTTTACTATTGATGAAAAGAATATTAATGCACCGAGTCTTGAAGAGAATTTTGCACATTTGCTTTATCATGGCACATCAAAAGAAATTCTAGGATCAGGCCTAGTATTCATATCCGATCTATACAAAATCTTAGAATCAAAAAATTTTGATATTACTAAAGCCATAAAGATTATTAAAAATAATTCTTTAGAACATGAGTTGAGGTTTTATCTGGATATTTTGAATTACTTTAATGCACATAATTTAAAGTCAAAGATATTGGAAGAACATATTGAAGCTAAAAGCATGGATGACTATTTATTAGTTGATGCTATAAGACTTTTATTTTCTCAAGCTGGAGTCAGCCAGAAAAGGCTTTTAAAGATTAAGAAATTTAGGAATGATAAAAATTTAATTACTAAATTAGAACAAATAAGAAGTATTTTTTTTCCAAGCACAAAGAAACTAAGTAGAGAATTTGGTGAAACTATAAATAGGTTTAATTTCTTTAAAATTTATATCAAGTACTTGAAGAGATCTTTTAGAGAACTTGGAAAGCATTCAATAAATGAATTAAAAAAAATCGGCAAAAAACAGAATGATGAATTTCTTGTCTATACTAAGGTAGATAACTACTTTAAAAATCAAGATGCTAATTGAAGTAAATAATATATCTAAGAAATTTGATTTACCAAAATTTAAATTATCTTCAAAAGAAAATAGTTTTATTTCAGTAATTGATAATTTTTCAATGGATATAGATTCAAAGGATTTCATATGCCTTGTAGGAAATAATGGTTCAGGAAAGACTACTTTACTTAAGATTCTTGCTGATTTAATCACTCAGGATGAAGGAAGTATTGGTAGAAATGGAAAAATTTCATTTGTTTCTACAAATGAGAGATCATTTTTTTGGAGATTGTCAGTTAAAGAAAATTTAAGGTTTTTTAGTTCTTTGGCAAACAATAAAGTTTCCATATTAGACGATGATCTCATTAATATTCTTGGAATTGATAAATTCTTAGAAAAAAGATTTATGAACCTATCTAGCGGACAGAAGAAAAGAGTAATGATAGCAAGATCATTAATTTCTGAAGCTGATATTTTTCTATTTGATGAAATTACAAACTCATTAGATGAGTCATCAAGAAAGCAAATAATTGATTTTATATATGAAGATATTTTTCTAAAAAAAAATAAGGCTATTGTTTGGGCAACACACAGTCCACACGAAATAAATAATAAATATAACAAGCTTATAGATTTAAATAAGGAAAATAGAAATGTTTAAGTCATTCAAAATATTTTATGCGTTTTTGAGAAAGGATTTTCTTATAGCGTATTCCTACAGAACAAATTTTTTTATTTCGGTTATTACGGTTTTCTTCCTGCTTTTCATTTTGAGCAATTTATCTAAGCTAACTCTTAATAATGAAATTTTCGGGGATTTTAAAGGCAATAGTTTTGGTTATTTTGTAATTGGGTTGGCAATTATAGATCTTGCAATGACAATTTCTTCTAGAGGTGCAGCTCAAGCCAGAGAACTTCAACTGACTGGAGTTTTTGAAGAATTGCTTCTTTTTAGAAGATCTAATGCTGAATTAATGGTCTCTTTGTTTATCTATCCTACAGTTTTTGCATTATTTAGGTTCTTTCTAATACTGATATTCGGTGTAATCTTCTTTGATTTACAAATAAATAATTTGGGGAATTTTGCACTTTTAATGTTAGTGATGAGTTTATCAATTATAAGTTTTGTTGGCATAGGGCTAATTTCTGCCTTCTTCATAATTATTCTGAAGAAGGGGGATTTTGTTAATTCAATAAATTTAATACTGTGTATTGGCTTTGGTAACATAATTTTCCCCTCAGAAATTGTTGATACACAATTAAGCCAAATATCTTATTTTCTTCCAATTACACATAGCGTTGAATTATTGCGCGAACTGCTAATAGGTAGCATTTCTACTGAAAGCATTTCAACTAATCTTACATACTTAATAGGCCTATCCTTCTCCTTCATTGGTATAGGGATAATTTCCTGTTTATATGCAATAAAATTTGCAAAAATCAAAGGTAGTCTTGGAGAGTTTTGATGGGCAACAGTAATTACAAACTTAAATTTTCTGATGACTGTCTTAAAACTGAGGTTGATAATAATCTAATTATTCTGAATACAAGCTCTGGAAAATTTTTAGAAGTTAATGCAACAGGTAAAGTAATAATTAAGATAATAGAAACTAATAACTATTCAGCGAATATGGTGGTAGAAAGATTGAAATTAGATTTTGAAGAAGAGAATAACCTAATTGAAAAAGATACACTCCAATTTATTAAAAAAGCTATAGAAATTGGCATTATCATAGAAAATGATAAAACTGATGATTAATTTTTTGATTATATATATTCTTCTAAAAACATTTATTGAAATAAAGTTTTTATCTTTTTCATTTGTAAGAAAAAATATTTCTGCTAAAAAAAAATTTTCCAAGAAAGGTCCTAGGAATCTTAATGAATTCTATTTTTCACAAAAAACTGAAAAAATATCAAAACTTTTATTTATAAATTCTTGCCTGATTAAATCTGTTGTTTTATTTAAAGTTCTAAAGAACCATGGTTTTAATCCTGAATTATGTATAGCAGTTTCAAAAAAAGATGAAAGTTTATCTTCTCATGCTTGGGTTGAGAGTAATGGAAAACTCATTAATGAAGATAATAGTAATATCCTAAATTACAGGGTAATTGAGAGGATTTTTTAGGAAATGTCTTTTGTTGGGATAAATAATTTTAGGTCTAATGCTAGCTCTGATAATTTAAATAGGAATTTTGAAAATAGTTTAAATGATTTTAAGTGTCTTTTTGCAGATGAGAATACCAAAGTTTATTCAAATAACTCATCTTGCTCCACCTACTCCATCTATTTTAAAAATAATATTTTAGTTTTTTCAGATTCAACTCTTTTAAATAAAATACAATTTCAGAAAGCTTTTAATTTATTTGATATTTCTGATGCAGAATTAATACACTATTTATATTCAAATAATAAAATACAAAAAATTAAAGATTTTATTGGCAAATTTACTTTTTTAGTTTTTGATAATCTTGAAAATCAAGCATACGCCTTTAGCGATCATATTGGTCAAAAAGAATTGTATTTTTTCTATCAAAATGGTTCTCTTATTTTCTCATCAGACATAAACCTAATTCAGAAATCTGGAATGCTTAGTAATGAATTAAATGAAGATAGGCTTCTAGAATATATTATTTTTTCAATGCAATTAGAGGAAGAAACTTTCTTCAAAAAGATTAAAAAACTTAAAAGAGGAATGAAATTAACAATAATTAATGAAAACCTTTCAACTAGCCCATATTTTAATCTTGAAAAACCTGAGGAATTAATTCTAAAGACTGACCAAGAATATGCTGAAGCATTTAACGAGATATTTACAAAGGTGGTCAATGATAATGTTGATCCTAATCAACCAACAAGTATTGCCTTAAGTGGAGGCTTAGACTCAAGCTCAATTATTTCAGTCGCAGCTCAGAATAAGCAAAATAAAATAATTGCCTCAACTTTTAAATTTATTGGCTTAAGCAATGAAGATGCTAAGAAAACAGATGAAAGCAACTATCAAGAAGAGGTTTATAAAAAATACCCAAATCTAAAAAAAAATATAGTTCAAATTAATAATCAAAACCCGATTAAATATCTAGATGATAATTTACAAAATTATGACGAACCCATAGTGGCCGTGAATATGTATTTGATGGATTCTATTTTGGAATCTCTTCAAAACAAGAATACAAAAGTACATCTTGAGGGGTTCGATGGTGATTCAGTTATTTCTCATGGATATGAAAGACTCTATAGATTAGGTAAATACCTAAAAATTTTCAAACTATTTAGGGAAGCTAAAGCCTTAAGAGAAAAATCAGGTAAAAATTTTACATATACTTCAACTCTTAAGGAATATGTTTTGAAGCCTTTTTTGAGGTCCTCAAATTTAATAAGCCATCAAAATACACTATTACAAGAAAAACTTAAAAGAGTAAGGAAAGGTACGGTTCAAGACGGATGGATTGAAAATAAATTAAATAAAATGAGTTCTTTAAATCTTTCAGAACAGTCAGATACAAACAACTTTCATTTAACTACTTTGCAACATCCAATCTGGGAGGATGCAATATGCTCAATGAATAAGGCTGGCAAATTAAGATCAATTGATATTAGAAACCCATTCTTTGATATAAGACTAATTCATTTCTGTCTTTCTTTGCCTGATTCTCAAAAATTAAAAAATGGGACGAATAGATACATTTTAAGGAATTCAATGCAAAACATAGTTCCAGAAAAAATTGTACAAAGACTTTCAAAAACTGATATCAGCCCCCTAGCTGAAAAAACAGTTGCGAGCATAAAAATACAAGACCTAAAGAAACAAATTTTTAACAATAAATCTATCTTGGATAAATATTTGGATAAACGATATTTTGATGAGATTTTTTTAAATTTATCATCAAGAAAAGGTGATAATGTTAATTGGCTTACTATTTATCACATATTGGCTTTATCTAAGTGGGTCAAAAAAAATCATTTTTAACTTTAAATATTCTCAAAAAGTGTAATAATAATCCTCTATGAGCATTAAAGAGCAATGGAATAAACCTGAAATCACTGAACATGGCAACATGGAAGAGATTACTAAAGGCATAGTGGAATTAGGTGGAGCAAAAGAAATTGGTGGTGACGATGGCGGCACTTGGTTAGGTCAAGCAGTTAGTAGCTGATCTCATATTAAAACACTTAAACCTATGAATAAAAAAAATCAATGGAACAAACCTGAAATCACTGAACACGGCAACATGGAAGAGATTACTAAAGGCATAGCGCAATTTGGTGGAGCAAAAGAAGTTGGTGGTGACGATGGCGGCACTTGGTTAGGTCAAGCAGTTAGTAGTTGATTGTCAAATTATTTCTACAAAACATTTAATAAGACCCTAAATTCAGACAAAAAAATAGTCTTTTTCGAAGAAAGAATTCCTTCTGTTAGCTCAGATATCAAGATCATACAAAAAAAACTATCTAATCATTATGTTAAAAATAGTGATAATTCATTCAAAAATACTACAAATGATAAATGCGTAATTTTTTTGAAGTCTGAAATAATTTATGAAATCAATAAATCAGGTGAGATCTACTATGAATGTTTTAAAAAATTTGATGAATCTTCCTTTGCAAAATTAATATGCAACATGGCTTTGCCAATGTACTTTGTTCTAAATGATTTTCTTGCAGTTCATGCAAGCGCCGCCACTGTTAATGGAAAAAATATTATTTTTTCAGGAAAAAGTGGAAATGGTAAATCAAATGCCTTACTAGATTGCCTTCAAAAAGGAGGGGAATTAATTACAGAGGATCTTGCGATTATTTCAAATACAAAAAACAGCTCTTATATTCTTCCTGCATACCCTGTTTTGAACATAAAAAAAGAAATGACTCATCGATTAATTAATAAAGATTTATTTTACGAACAGGTCTCTCTAAGCCAATCAAATAATAAATTGCCTATTAAAATTAAGAAAATAGCAAAAAAAAGTAGAAATATTGAGTTAATTATTTTTCTAGAATGGGCTGATGAAAACTCATTTAAACAAATTAGCGAAAAGGATGCATTTCTCAGAATTATTGCAAATTCTTGGCATAGCTATCCTTTCGTAAAGGATAAGAATAGAACAGAGATACAAATTCAAAATATTACACAACTTGTTTCTAATTCTGAAACATATTTACTTAGAAGAAATAAGAACAATATAAATTTTGCAGGCTATTCTCTTTTAGATGAAATAATTCATGTCTTAAGATAAATAGATAATATTTTTAACTGTTTTATTTATAGCTAAAATAGTATCTGAAAATTCTAAATCAAAATCTTTTATTATCCTTTTTGGAGAAAGAGCAGAATATTTAGGTCTATTTGGCTTATTGTCTATAATGTTCTTACTCTGTACCGGGTCAACCACTACATTGCCAATATAACCATTGTCATGAGCAGCCTTTACTATATGAGAGGCAAATTCATACCAGCTCATGCATTTATTTCCACAAAAATGGTATATCTTTGATTCACTATTAAGAAACCTCTTATTGGATATCAATTGAAAAACTACTTTGGAAATATCTTTAGCATAAGTTGGGCAACCATGTTGATCATGTACAACTGTAATTCTCTCTGCATTCTTTGAAATATTAAGGATCGTCTTTAAGAAATTTTTTCTATATTCACTAAAAACCCATGAGGTTCTAATAATTGTGAAAGAGCAACCTGATGTTTCAATTGCTTTTTCACCTTCTAGTTTTGATATGCCATAATGATTTAAAGGATTTGGTTTATCTTTCTCTGTATAAGGAGTATCTTTTGTTCCATCAAAAACATAATCTGTTGAAAAATGTATTAATCTTGAACCAAAATCTGAACAATTCTTAGCTATTTCTGAAACAGCAAGGTTATTTACTCTATCTGCATAAGTAGTATTGATCTCTGATTGATCAACATCCGTATAAGCAACAGCATTGATGCAAATATTTGGCTTATGCTCATTAAAAGATTTTTTTAAAGCTTTGTGATCTGTAATATCAATATCATCTCTTGAGAGAGCAACAAAATCTATGTCTTTTGATCTGAGTACTTCGGCAATTGATTTACCTAGCTGTCCATTTTTTCCAAATAATAAAATTTTCAATTTAAATCATCAAAATGCATTCCATTCTGATCCTTTTCAGAAACTATTACCTCATCTGAAGGCCAATCTATTCCAAGAGTCTTGTCATTCCATAAGATGCAACCCTCATCAGAAAAATCATAATAGTCAGTACATTTGTACTCAAAATCAGCTGTGTTAGACATTACATAAAAACCATGTGCAAAGCCTGGAGGAATATAAAATTGTTTTTTGTTAGAAGCACTCAAGATTACTGAATGCCACTTCCCATAGGTTTCAGAATCTTTGCGGATATCTACAGCCACGTCAAATACCTGACCTTCGACAACTCTTACTAGCTTTCCTTGTTGTTTATTTTTTTGAAAATGCAATCCTCTTAACACCCCTTTGGAGGATCTTGAATGATTGTCTTGCACAAATTCTAAGTCAATTCCTGCTAATTCTTTGTATCTTTCTTTCTGAAATGTCTCAAGAAAAAAGCCTCTTTCATCTGAAAAAATTTTTGGTTCAATTTCTACGCAACCTTCTAGGGCTGTATGAATTATTTCCATTTATTTTTTAACTATCTCTAAGAGATATTCTCCATATTTTGTATTTTTTAATTTTAATGCCTCTTTCTTTATTTGTTTTTTATTGATCCAATGATTTTTGTAGGCAATTTCTTCAATACAACCAATTTTGCTTCCCTGCCTTTTTTCGACAGTACTTACAAACTGACTAGCTTCTAATAATGATTGATGAGTTCCTGTATCAAGCCATGCGAAACCTTTGCCAAGAGTTGCTACCTTTAATTGTCCTTTTTTTAGATAGTCTTTATTGATATCTGTGATCTCTAGCTCGCCCCTTGGTGAAGGTTTAATCTTTTCAGCTATTTTAGTAACATGTTTATCATAAAAATATAAACCTACAACGGCATAATTTGACTTAGGTTTCTTTGGTTTTTCTTGAATTGAAATGGCTTTTCCATCTTTTGAAAATTCAACAACACCAAATCTTGAAGGGTCAGATACTTGATACCCAAAAATAGTTGCACCCTCGTTCTGCTTTTTTATTTGACTAGTTAAAATATCTGAAAAATCATAACCATGAAAAATATTATCTCCCAAAATTAAACATACAGGTTCATTTTGAATAAAATCTTTTCCTATCTTAAATGCGCTTCCAATTCCATCTGGTTTTTCTTGAACCTTATATTCAATATTTATACCTAAATTTGAACCATCGCCAAGAAGTTCTTTATAACTATCTGCGTCATGAGGAGTTGAAATAATTAAAATATTTTTTATTCTTGCCATCATCAAAACAGATAATGGATAATAAATCATTGGTTTATCATGAATGGGCAAAAGTTGTTTTGAGATTACTTTTGTAAGCGGATAGAGCCTTGTTCCACTGCCACCTGCTAGAATAATACCTTTATTGATCTTCATTTTTTCCTAACCTTTCTAGATTGTAGCTATTATTTAATATGCTTTTCCACCATATTTCGTTCTCAAGGTACCAACTTACTGTTTTATAGATTCCTGTTTCAAATGATTCTTTTGGCAACCATTCTAATTCTTTGGTAATTTTTGACGAATCAATAGCATACCGCAAATCATGTCCAGGCCTATCTTTCACAAATGAAATAAGCTCGCTAAAGCTTTTTATTCCATCAGGCTTTTCTTTTATAAGCTTATCTAGAATATTACATATAGTTTCAACTACTTCTAAATTAGTTTTTTCGTTATTTCCACCAATTAGATATGTATCTCCAACAACACCATTCATCATAACTTCTATAAGCGCATCACTATGATCATCCACAAATAACCAATCTCTTATTTGTTGTCCATCTCCATATATTGGAATGGGTTTTCCGCTTAAAGCATTAAGTATCACATGTGGAATGAATTTTTCAGGAAAATGATATGGGCCATAATTATTAGAGCAATTAGTGATGATGGTTGGAAGCCCAAAGGTTCTTTGCCAAGCCCTTACAAGATGATCAGCACTTGCTTTAGAAGCAGAATATGGCGAAGAAGGCTTATATGATGAATCCTCAGAGAATTTTTTTTCTTCTATTTCAAGATCTCCAAATACTTCATCTGTAGAGATATGATGGAATAAAAAATTATTTTTATCGTCTAATGAATTAAAATATTCAAGGGATATATCAAGAAGATTATATGTGCCAATAATATTGGTATATATAAAATCATCGGGATTATCTATTGATCTATCAACATGACTTTCAGCAGCGAGATGCATTAATTTATCAGGCTTATATTTTAGAAAAATTTCTCTTACTGCCTCTTTATTACAAATATCTATATTTTCAAATATGTAATTTTTTTCTTTTAAAGCATCTGGAATGGAGTTTTTATTTCCTGCATAAGTTAAAGAGTCAATGTTTATGACCTTATGAGAATGATTTATAAGAAGATTTCTTATTACGGCACTACCTATAAAGCCATAACCACCAGTAACAAAGATATTCATATTTTTATTTTTTAAAGCTTATTTTCCAAAATAACGCACTAGACCATAATTGTATCAAGCTTTTAATGTGTAATAACAACATATATAGAGAACGTCTACTACTTCTCTGTGCATCATGCTCTGCAATTATTTTTTCTAAGACAGAGATTTCTAAATTCTCAAGACGCAGCCTTGCACAAATATCGTAATCTTCACAATACATAAAATATTTTTCTTCATACCCATGAAGTTTTTTGAAAGTTTCTTGTTTAAAAATATGAAAGCACCCTGAAAGCCAAAAAAATTGATTATCTTTAATTTTGACAGAGAAATCTTTTAGAATGTGCCTCTTTATTAAAGAATAAATAGACAGGTTTTCTCTAACATGATCTGTGTAGTTACCAGATGAAGAAATAATTCTTGGACTTGCAACACCAAATGAATTTAATTGGTTAAGCTCATCAATAATACTTTGAAAGAAATTTTCTTTTATTCTTATATCCGGATTTATAACAAAAAACAGTTTAGTATTTATTTGTTTAAATGCATTATTATGATTCTCACCGAAACCTTTGTTTTTATGATTTCTTATAATTACTAGGTTTAAATCACTATCAATCTCAAAATCCTCATTTCTATTATTTAAAGTTAGAATTATTTTAATTTTTTTGAAACTAGGGTTTTTTTTAAAATCTAAAAGAAATTTTTTTATAAATTTTCCATGGCCATGAGAAACTATTGATATGGAAATGTCATCTATTTTGTACACTATGTTTAAAAGTTATACAGATATTAACATGATTAAGATTTTTCTTGGTAAGAAATCATTTCAACATCTAAACCATCTAGAGCATTAATCGAAGCAGGAGTAAAAAAATCCTCAATCATAAAAATTTTACTTTCAATATCTAGATTTGAATACTTTAACCAAAAGGAAGTAGTGCTTCCAAATGAAATTATTTTTTTTGGTGCGCAATGAACTAGAAACATTTCTATTGGTATGTTTGGTAATCCACTAGATACCAAAGATGAATTCAAATCTTTCATTACAGTGCCTTCATTTGGATGTGGTTTGTAAATAAAATTTTCACTTAAAGTATTAGAGTTAATTATTTTTCTATAGTTTTCTTTGTTTATAAAATTATGTGTTACCAATGAACTACCTAAAACTAGAGTATCTTTTTCTTTCATTTCTTTTTTCCATAAATCAATCTCCTTTTCATAAGAAAAGCAGTTATCACAGATATATTTCATACTTTCGTAAGAGAAAAAGTCACCAACATCGATAAACTTTGTCGTAAATCTAGATAATTTATTTGAAACAATTGAAAGATTTGAGATATAAGCTACATCAACATCTTTAAATTCTGAAAAACTAGGCTCGTACCCTTTTGGCCATAATAATTTTTTAAAAAAGGTCTTCATGCTATTGGTGTATGTTATGGATTTATCCAGAATATTTAAGAATACTGTTCCATCATCCAGAAAAACTGAATTCTTAAAATTGATAAATTTCTGAAGAAATTGTCCAAAAAAAGAAAAATTTGTAAACTTCAAAAATACTTTTATGCCTTTTATTTTTCTAATTTTTAAGAAATAGAAAATTTTATTGCTAATAGTTGAAACATCATGAAATTCAATACTTTCAAATACTTTATTATTCTCATGGAGAAAGTTATCTAATATAATCTCTCTCTCTTTAAGAACTATAATCTTTTTGAAATTATTCTGCTTGGCATAGGTCAGCAAGAGAAGTAAATTCCATCCAGTTTGTACGTGAGATATGATGATTTTATTGGTCATATGATTGTCATACCAAATCTTTGATTACTTCAAATCTGACCATTTAATTTGTTGATTAAAGCTAAGATCTTTAAGTGCGGTTTTACCTATTACTTTATCAAATTCAGATCCAGGTATTTCTCCAGTGCCAGGCCTTCTTGCCCAAATATCTTCAGCACTTATAGTCTGACCTTTTTTAATCTTTTTATCAGCAACGACGCTTGATCTTGCAAAATTTAAAACATCTTCTTCTTCTTTTGTTTTTTGTTTTTTATTTCTCGAAGCAATAAATATTTCATTTGACCTTTTCTTAATAACTTTGAGCTCTTCTGGGTTCATTGAACAAATAATATCTGGACCATCTCTATCCATGCTATCTGTGAAGTGTCTTTCTATTATTCTTGCTCCCAGAGGAATAGATGATAATGCCATATATGGTCCTAAACTATGGTCAGAAAAGCCAATTACAGCATTGGGAAAATTGTTCTTTAGTTCAGTGATGCCTTTCAAGGAAACATTCTCGGGTGGACTAGGATATAAGTTTGTACATTCTAACAATGCATATTGAATTTTATTTTCTTCAAATATGTTTACGGCAGGCTTTATTTCTTCTACAGAATGCATGCCAGTGCTCATTATTACTGGCTTTCCAAATGAAGCTATTAATCTTATTAAAGGAAGATTACAACATTCACCTGACCCAATTTTAAAAGCTGGCACTCCAATATCATTCAAAAAAATAGCAGCTTTCCTGGAAAAGGGGGTTGATATGTATATTCCACCTAAGTTCTCAGTAAATTCTTTAAGATTAATTTCATCTTCAGCACTTAAAGAGCAATCATCCATTATTTGCCAAATAGATCTCTTATCATTCGGTGGAATCGTAAGTTTAGCTTCATCAGTCATTTCATCTTCAACAAAATGAGTTTGATGCTTAATTATGTCAGCACCTGAACTGACAGCATCACTTACCATTTTCTTTGCGACGTTTAGATCACCACCATGATTTATTCCTATTTCAGCAATTATCACAGGTTTAAATTGGTCGCCAATATTCAATTCATTTATTTTCATATTCGAGGTCCTCGATCTGATCTATGTCTAGTGAGCTATTATTATCCATGATGAAAGCACCAATATTACTAGTACTAAAATTTTTATTAATTTTAAACCACGAAGATTTAAAGATATATATTGAACCATTAGGCTTATAAGTTTTTGGCAGATTTTGTCTGTTAGAAAAGCAGTAATCAATATTATTTACAGATGCAAAGTTACCATCACCACTTATTAAACCACTTTTTAGTAAATCATTAGGAGTTTCTGTTACTGACATTACTAAATCAAATGAATTATTAGTGAATCTATTTATTGCTTCAGAAATATGTTTTTTTGTTCTATTGGGTGAAGTTGCTTGCAATAAAATTACTATACTTTCTGAGGAGACATTATTTTCCAAGAAATTTAGCACCACACTTGACATAGTTGCTTCATCAGAAGCCAATTCAACTGGCCTAGACACAAAAATTACATCTTTTGACAACCCTTCTAACTCATCAATTCCATAGTCTGTTGATATGTAAACATTTCCTAATTTTGTTTCAAGAGCAACATCTGTACTATGCCTAAATAAGGGCTTATCTTTATAAATATTAATATTTTTGTTCTTAAGGCCTTTTGAACCAGACCTAAAAGGTATTAAAAAAATAATTGGCAAACTATTCATTTATGCCCCTATCTATTAAAAAGGGATTATTAGATTTGATTCTTGAGTCTCCATTCACCATAAACCAGTCTTTTTTTAAATCTATTAGTCTTACAGTTCTATTGTATAGAATGATTTGCTTATCTTTAAATATTGCAAAACTTAACCCTTTTTTTAATAAAAATGAGCTTAAGCCTTGCTCAAAAATTCTACAAATTATTTGTTTCTTAAAAAATTTTGTACTTTTAATTTTTTCTATATCATTAATTTTAAAAAAATTATTAAACAATTGCTTCTTAACTACAAAACAAAAAGTTTGAATATGAGGGTGGAAAGCTTTCTGCAGAATGCTTTGTCTTACTTCTGAATTAGTGCCAACCCCTATTAAGCTTAAAGATGGGATTCTATTAAATGATGAGACTGAATTATATAAGAATGTCTTTAAGTCTGATTTACAATCAATATTATCATTCATCATGCAGTAATACTTAACCTTTGAATCAGTTTCTAATAATTCTTTTTTTGCTCCATCAATATATGAACCAAAATCAAGACAAGCACTATTTGTTTTAAAGAATTTTAATGAAGGATATTTTAAAGCTAATTTAGCATAATAATCATTATCAGAGTCAGCAACAAATACCCAACAATCCAGATTTAGAGAATTAGCTTGTTTAAGAATATTGCCTATCCCCACGTTATATATCTTGTTATCTATTGTTTTTTTTGAGCTTAAGCCTCTTGGGGCATAATGATGTATAAAAATGCGCAGCTCATCATTATCAAAAGCCAATCTATTTTTTGAATTAAGCAAGAATTTTAGATTTTGTTTATTGCCTTCATAAAAAAAATTGATCAAAGCTTGGATTGGGAAAATCAGCAAATCGTATAGAATCATTAAAAGAAACTTTCTAGCCATAAGTGATGATTATATTTTATTCTTATCAGATATAGTTGACGATCTTATGCAAAAAAGGAATATAAATATAATGGAGAGCCAGTTTCCCAGAATATAGAAAAGTGTAGCTAATGAGACTAATCTGAAAAATATTTTGCTTAAATCAAACATCTTGTTTGATTCAAGAATATATCCAAAGAAAATAAAAAAAAGTAAGGATAATAGTATTCCAGTAGACATAATCCACACCCTATAAGAACCCCCTGATCCTGGTAAATCATGACCAACTCCAAAAAATAAATTGAATTGATTCCCAAATACAATCTCTCTAAAAAGTCTAATTTGCTCAGCTTCAAAAACACTATTTCTTGTGTCAAGAACTTTATCTGAATCACCAAGTAATCTCCCAAAAGTAGAATCATAAATGAAAGAGTTTTGGTCTAATGACAAATATAGCGCAATGAAAATAAAAATCCCTATTAAAATAGGAGTAAAGTTCTTATTGTTTACAAACCTTTCAAGCAAATAGAAAAATAAAAGGAAAAAGAATGCAAATGAGAGGCTTAAAAAGCCAAAAAAGATTAAGGAAAACAATTGAAATTTATTCTTTGCTCCAAATAAACAAATACCAATTACATATCCTATAGTGCCGGGCTCAAAAAAAGGACCGTGAAATCTAAAACTTCCTATCAAAGCATCTGTTCCTGCAGTTGTTATATTTGTTCGTTCAACATGAAATGGCCAATATAACTTAAAGAATTGAGGGTCAAGATCGACAAATATGTACGGAAGAGGAATAAAAAAAGTAACAACTCTAATAAATAGAGCTGAGTAACACAGAAAAATTATAGTGTTTATGTATTTTTCAAAAATTGAAAATATCTGATCTCTAGTCAAATAGATCAACAATAAAAAAGAGTATAAAGATAAAAGCCAAGCTGTATTAGGATTACCAAATTCTCTTGGGAATAGTAAATAACTAGTTATCAAGATTGATAGAGAAAGAAAAATAAAATGCTTTAGAACATCAAATTTAGTTAAAGCTAGAATTGAAATAATAAGAAATAAATTAATGTAGCCACCGTAAGGGTAAACTGTTATCCAGCCAGAAAAAATTAAGGCTATGAATACAAAGCTATACTCAAAAATAGTTGATCTTAAATTTATAATTTTTTGCATAACTCTTCAAAATTTAGGAAAGACTCATCATTATGGATTCGTTTAAGATTGTTTGCTGGTCTAATTATTTTTAACCAATCTTCAAGTTTTTTTTGTGAGCTTATTTCTTCAGCATTGAATTGCGAATAAGGGTAAGGATCATTACCAAAAGCTCTTACCTCATCTCTCATTTTTGAGCTTGCATAACAGCAAACAGGCTTATTTAAATCAATTGCATGATGTCCAGCTGATGTGAGAACAGCAATAAATCTTTCAAATGAATAAGCTGCTAGTATTGGATTTCCTTCAAGAAAATTTATATTAATATTTAAATTATTTTTATCTATTAATTCAAAAATATCTGATCGATTCTGACTTGGATGAAGTTTAATTGAAATTTCCTCAATACAACAATTTTGCAATGCTCTAAATATTTCAAGATGTGTCTCTTCCCAAGATTGATCTTTAAACATTTTATCTTGTTTACCATATGAGAAAATACAAATATCATTTTTACTTTGAATATTCTTGGTAATGTGATTCTGATATGCCTCTAAATTATTATAATTACCTGAAATTATATATTTGCTATAGCCAAGAGCATTGGCATATTCTTTTCCTTCTTTACTTTTAATCAAGATTGGAAAATCCTTAGAATATCTCAAGTTTTTTTGGTGGTAGAAGCCTTTAGAATAGGTTTCATAGCCGGAGGTGTGTGAAAAGGCTATTAATTTTAAAGAAGCAAAATTTACAAAAAAATAAAAAATTCTTTTTTGATCATATGGCACTAAAGTAATCCAAGCCTTTGGATTTACAAATATATATAAAAGAAAAGATAAAAATGAAATTATTTTTTGTAACAAGTTTTTTCTGTTAGATACAAACTCAAAATTAACTAAAGAAAAATCTATTCTGCCTTTGAGGAATTGTAGTCCAGATTCAATTTGGCTATTAGTCATCTGGTGACCAACATAAATAATCTCTAAATTAGTACTAGTAAATTTTTTTTCTTGGATCCAAAAAAAAAGCATTGGAGCTAAGTTGTATAACTCGCCTTGATGGGAATCTAAAATTATTCTAATTGGTTTAGAGCTCATTAAATGAATCAATAAATTTTGGTTTAAGTGACTTTTCATCTAGCTTTTTCCAAAACAGCTCTTCTTTTGGACTTGTGCCTTGGCCTCTTTCACTAAAAGTGTAGTCATATATATCTTTTACATATTGATTTTCATTATCATAAGTTAGTACAACCATATATTTTTTTTGAGAGCCAGCAACTGCGCTATGAATTACCCTAGGATCAAAGAAAACAACTGAACCATGCGAAACATCAACCCACTCAATATTTCTTTTTGCAAAATCATAATCAATTTTTTTTGTAGCTCTTAGATGAGATCCTGGAACAAAACCGAATCTCTGTGGCATTGAGTTTAGAGAATTCAAATTGAAAAGAACTCTTGTTGTAGAGAAATCTTCATAAACTTTTTCACCAAAAAGTTCCCTATGGCTATTTTGATCATCATGGAGCCCTGGTACAGAATAATCTACAGAGACAGAATCATGCCCAACAAAAACTCTTTTCGTTCCAATTAGTTCATCAAGAATATCGAGGATTGCTTCATTAGATATAATATCTGTTCCAACAGATAGGTTTGATAAATTAGTAAGCCAATAATTTTTTTTATTATGAAGAAATTTGTAGTCTTCTCTGCAGATTTCATTTTCTATAGTGGTGCGCCATAGATCTATTTCTTTGATATCTAAAATATTCCTAGCTACCAAAAGCCCTGATTCTTTATATAAATCATGGTCGATATTTGCTGATGGCAATAAAAATTGGCAAATTTCATTTAGGTCATGATTTTTATCTAGCTGAAGAGTTGAATCAAAATAGTACTTTAAGTTTGTAATTAATCTTTGAAACATCTATAAGTCAATATTTATAAAACTTTTCTATAAAGTTTGTAAGCTCCAAATAGTATGCAAATTTTGGAAAGGCATTTCTATCTTTTTCTAAAAATTGTTTTGATTGATGTAAGAAACCAGGCTTATATTCATCATAATTTAAGCTAATATCAGTTAACTCTACACTATTTAATTTTTGTATTTTTAGTGTCTCAATTGGTCTCATAAAGTATTTTTCATCTGTTGTGGTGAAATCAATTCCCCAATTTCCTGCTCCGCCACTAGATATATTCAGAAAATGGTCTCCACTTGAAGAATATAATTGAATAAAATTTTTTCCGTCACTTACTTTTCTATAGATATCATAATTTTTCGGCATACCTGTTAAATAAAATACGAGATCAAACATATGTATTGTATTACAAATGCCCCATTTTTCTTTTTCTGTAGCATGACCAATAATCCTATCTTCTAATTCAGTGACACAAACATTTACTGACAAAAGTTTTGATTTGTCTAACTTTTCTTTAATTAAGATTGTTGATTCAAAATTTCTTCTATTAAAAGCAATATATATACGCTGGTTAAAAATCATTTCATCAAATAATTTAATTTCTTGGCTTGATAGTGCTAATGGTTTTTCTACTAAAATGTCAGCGTTTGTATTGTTGAGAAGATAATTTACCACTTCAAAACTATTTCTTGGCTGAACAGCTACTATAATATGTGAATATTTCTTTATAGTTGAAACTGGCAAATCATAAAGATCATCTTTAATTTTACTTAACTTATTATTTTTGAATTCTATATTTTTAGATCTTTGAATAATTGTGACATCGATACCAAGTGTGGTGAAAATTTTAGAATATTCTTGACCAATAATACCTGATCCGACTATTAGTATATTATTGTTTTTCATAAAGGAAATTTTAGCTTTTTATTACATATAGTTGCAGAAGATTCTCTATGTGAGATAAAGAGGACTAATGATTCAGAAAAATATTTTGAAACATAATCTAAAAATATTTTTTCACTTTTTGCATCAAGTCCTGATGTTGTTTCATCCAATACTAAAATTTTTGGCTTAACTATTATTGCTGCACAGAGAGATAATAATTGCCTTTGACCTCCAGATAAATTTGAGCCCCCTTCCCCAAGATAATAATCTTGATTTTGGGATAAATCTTTAAGGCCTAAAGAAATAAGTATTTGAGATATATCTTCCCAAACAACTGTAGGATTTAAGGTTTTAAAGTAGTCTTCTATATTTGCAGAAGGAAAAAATGGGTGTTGACTAACGTAAAAAGAGTCAAGATTCTTTCTTTTATATATTTTGCCTTTGGAAGGCTTACGCAAACCTAAAAATAGGTCTACAGCCGTTGTTTTGCCACTTCCAGACTTTCCAGATATATGCACAATATCACCAGTTGAAAATTCACAAGACAAATTTGAAATTACTTCTTTTTTGGAATATGAATAAGCTATATTTTTGCAGATAAGCACGTTTTCACTGTTATCTAATGATTTAATATGACTTTGGTTATCATCCTCATGAAGTAATGATAGATCTATCTCAAGCTGTCTAGCTGGACCTTCTCCAGCTCTTACTCCGTTGTAAGCTATCATCATCTGATTTATTAATGGCATAACTCTCATGCCAGCGACTAAGTAAAAAGAAAGTGCAGCAAGACTTATGGCATTATCTGAGCCTGCAGAGAAAATTTTCATCATGTAAAAGCCTATGAATAAATAAAATAACGTTTCAACTGCAAATCTTGGTGAGATTTGTGTGAACCTTATAAAAATTTGGGTTCTTGAAATTTTTGAATAAATAGCAGAATTAAATTTTTTAATCTCATCTCCAAAATTATTGACTTTAATTTCTTTAAGTGCAAACAGAAGATAATCAGTAGATTTGTTTAGTTTATTAGTTAAATCAACTATTGTAGCGCTCCATTTTTTAAATAAATTACGTAGAGAGAATATACCTATAAATGCAATTATTAATAAAGTTACAATAATTATGAGCGATTGAATTCCTGATACAATAATTACTGCAAAAGTAACGCTAAGTAGCTGCAGAAAATCGGTGAATATTTTCATTTTATTTAATAAAATTGAATCTACATAAATAGCTGAATTAGTAACGATATTAGAGGTATATCTGCCCTTTCCAATTTTCTCATAACTTTCAAAATTTGAATTTATTAATGAATGTCCTAAATTATTTCTCAGCTTTTTAAGAAATCCAAAACCTATATGATGTATTAACCAGACATGGAAGTTATTTAGCATGAATCTTAATATAACTGTAAATATAAAAATATTTACCAAACCAATTCTATTAAGCAAATCGAGAAAATTTTGAGAAAAATTAAGATCTTCAGACCCCAACAAAATAGCAAGTTGACTCCAAAAGAATACTTCTACTAATACAAGAAATAATGAAGATGCTATAAAAAATAGTTTCTCTTTAAATTGAATTTCTAGCTGTTTAATCATTATGAATATGGAAAATCAAAATCAATTTTAAATTTATTTGTGTTGTTCTTAGATATGCAACTATAGAGATCAAGAGAAATCAAAGAATATTTATCTACAAGAGGAATAGGTTGGTTTTCTGGAGTATTAATTATTTGTTTGGATATTTGCCCAGTAAGCTTGCTGGCTCTTGGAATATCAAAACTCCTCTGATGAGTCTTGCCGCTTTTAAATATTTTTATATTCTCATTATTAAAAGATATTTCAATTTTTCCAGCAGTGAATTCAAGTTCAATCAACTTAGAAAAATTACTACCTTTCTTACTTTCAATCTCGATATCAATATCTTTTATTTTCATCTTTAACTGCCCATAAACTTCTAAATAACCTTCTCTCTTACTTTCCTCTATTAGCGTTTGGTGGAAAACTATACCTCTTATATCAGACCCATCGATATTAGAAATTCTATCTATTATTGAAACATCGTGAAGGATATTGCATGCAAGCCCCCAGTTTGTTCCATTGCATTTGTATTTTTCTAACATACCTAAATTAAACTCATTTATAATTTGATTTATTTGGCTTTGATAATAAAAAGGTAGATTGACGTAATATTCTACATCTTCATTCTCTGAAATTTTCTTAAAATTATCATAATCACTTCTATTGCAAAATAGTGGCTTTTCTATAATTATATTCTTTGAAAATATTCTGTTATTTCTCAATTCCTCTATAACTGGATAATGCAATTTAGCTGTTGTTGAAATTATAATTACATCAAATTTGTCTCTTTCTAGTGATTTAATATCTTTCGACCAGCAGACATTTTTTATTTCTTTAAAAATTGGATCAACACAAAATACAGAAAAACCATGGTCAGCTAAGGATTCACAATGAAACTGTCCCATATTTCCAACACCTACAACTAATGCATTTATATTATTCATGAAACCGCTTTTGTATAGGAACTTCCTTCAAGTTTATTGCTTCAAGGATTTTGGTAATCTTTTTTGCAACATTTCCTTTACCAAATTTAAAATTTTTTGGCCTTGAATTAGAAATTAAGATCTTGTTATAAGATTCTTGCATTTTTTTGATGTCTATATCCGTATCAAAAATTATATTACTCTTTACCCTACCACTTTGCCTTGACCCTAAATTAATACAAGGCACACCAAAAACAGGAGCTTCTCTTACACCACTAGAGCTATTACCTACAATCATTTCACAATTTTTTAATAAAGTGATGTAATGCTCAAACCTAAGGCTCTCAAAAAATTTAATTCTTGGGGAGGTAATTTTTTTTATTTCTTCGATAATTATATTGCTGCCATTATCGTTATTAGGGTATATCCAGATAATCTGTTTCTTAATAAGTTTTGCAAATTCTATGATTTCTCTAATGTAAGATTTTGTTTCTTTTAATTCACTCGTCACTGGATGAAAACAAAAAATACTGTAATTATCGAATTCTATATCATATCTATGAAAAGTTTCTTTTTTAGACGGCAGATTTGAACTGAGCAAAATATCTGTTTCAGGCGATCCTGTTATATGTATATGATTGGGGTTCTCTCCTAATCTTAAAACTCTTTTTTTTGATTCATCATTTGAAACAAAGTGGAGATGTGAGAATTTCGATACGCTATGTCTTATTGCTTCATCAATTGTTCCTGAAACTTCTCCACCCTCAATATGAGCAACATGAATATTGTTATTAGTTGCAACAATTGATGCGCCCAAAGCATCAAACCTATCACCATGAACAATGACTAAGTCGGTCTGCGACTTTAAGAGATATTTTTCAAAATTTACCATGAACCTAGAAAATCCTATATTCATGCTCTCATTAAACCTTTGTCCTTCAATCGGAATATAGTAATTTGGAAATAACTTCTTAATCTCAAGCCCAGTCTGGCCAAATTCTTTTATTAGATGCATGCCAGTAGCAACAATGTTTATTTTGTTTTCTCTGTTAACTTTCAGTTCATTGATAACATTTTTTAATTTACCAAAATCTGCCCTAGTGCCTGTAATAAATGTATATCTCATATTAAATATCTATCCCTTTACCAAATAAAATAAATTCTTCTTTTGGATTTTGACCGCCCTTAGTGAGCAAATCTATTTCTTTTGTAATATTAATTTTTTTATAATTTTGTTTATCAAAGGAGATTAAATCATGAACATCATTAAATTTATGCTTCATTAGCCACTCAATTCCACTTTTTGTAGAACCTAGCCATTTTAGAAATGGCTCAATATTAACCTTTCTTTTTGCGAATTTTTTCTGTAATTGCAATGCATTTGATCTATTGATTCTTTTGTGTCTAATTTCTCTTGAAAGATGGTCCGTTATTTTTCTATATCCAACTCTTTTATATTTTAATAAATCATGGATTTGATAGTAGACTGAGCTTCCTGATCTTTCATAGATATCAAAGGTGTAAGCACTAGATTCTGGCAAGAAGCCATATTCCTTTACTGAATCATTTTGTTTTAATGGATCCCAAGGCATGTAATTGCTTAGATATAGTCCTCTTGTGCCTCTTTGCGATAATTTTTGAGGGCTTGGATATTCATAATAATTTAAAGCTCTCTCACTTACTTGAGCTCCGTTGCCAATCAAATCTTTAATCTCAGTTTCAAATAAATCATGTTGCTTTCTATTCCATCTGCTCATTTCACATGAATCTAGATGCGAGAACTTACCTACCTGCTCTATAGCTTGATTCTGTCCCCAAATAACTAAAGGGATCTTTCTTTCGTAGGCAATGTGCACAGGATAGGAAGTATGCAATTGTAGAAAGGGCAGTAATATATGATCATTTTTTCTTAGGGATGTTCTTACTAGGTCTTTGTAAACATTAATTTCTGGATTAAAAGTTATAGAGTCCACATCAAAATAGGTAATCAATTGATGAAAATTATGCCAACCTATATCATTTTTGAAATAATCATTTACACAAACTACAAGAGGGCTTAAACCAAACTCAAGCACTATTGATAGAGTATAGAAATCCTCTGCATCACCAATTACCGGAACAACACAATCATATTTTGAACCTTTTGATCTATATTTCTTAAATATATCTTCTAAATTATTCTTTCTTTCGCTCCAGTTAAGAGTATATTTTTCTTCATGAGTCACACATCCACTACAGATATTATTTGTTAGAGAAAGTCCAAAAGGGTGTTTTTTGTTATATAGACATTTTCTACATTCCATAGAATTTTTTCATCTCCCTAATAGAGTATTCTTTATGCAACACTTTATTTTCAACTAAAATAGAAGCAAACCCCAAATTTTTAAAATCAGATAATAGTAAAGGTAAAGAACCTCCTGAAATAATTAACCTACTTCGGCATATCGGGATATTTTCAATAAATTTCAGATCAAAAATACTATTTGATCCTTCTTTTTTACAGTCATAAAGAATTATTTCATTTGCGTTTGCATTAATGAATTCAAAATCAAACTTATTTATATCTATGTATTCTTCTTTTTTAGAAAAATATATGAAATATCTCCCATTTTCTTCTACAAATGGAAGCAGACATTGTATAGCTTGTCTGCCAAACTTATTTAAAGCTTCATCAAGCAATTTTTTATTTTTTTCAATAAAAGAAGATGAAAAAATTAATCGCTCTATTGGGATGTCTTTAATTTTATTTAATTGATTTAGAGCCCTTAAACCACCACCAAAACTTATTGGCGTTGATGTTTTCAATTTATTTAATGCATTTATATCTGCATCTAAACTTTCTTCTGAATCAATTTTTCTAATTGGCCTAATTATTGAAATTTCATCGCAATGATACTCATCTAGTGAATCTACTGCCACTTGAAGAGACCCAAGTGGTCTAAGAAGATCCCAACCATAAGATTGCCATACCTTGCCATCTTTCAATAATAGGTTTGCCCCCAATCTCATTATAAAAACATCCTTGAAATCTCAAATCCTGTTGCTTGACTCTTTTCTGGGTGAAACTGTATGCCAATAATCCCTTTTTTTATAAAAAATCCAATATACTTTTTGTGCTCATGTGATATTGGTATTGATAAGTTTCCTTTTTCAGCAACCCTAAAACCATATTCATGATTATAGAAAACTCTTCCTTCAATTATTCTTTTTGCTCCTGAAATTGAAAGCTCTCTGAGGTTTTTTGTTTTTAATTTTTTTTTATCGAAGTAAAAATTTTCCCATCCATTGTGTGTTAACGACATTCCCAGCTTTTCAACATTCCCCTTAATTAACCCCAGACCATTCACTCCTCCATTTTCTTCTGAATGATCTGCAAGAATTTGAAAGCCTAAGCAAATACCAATAATTTTTTTTCCAGAATATGCATGCTCAATTATTGCTTTATCAAAATCCGATTTTTTTAGCTTTTCCATGAATGGTCCTGCACAACCAACTCCTGGAATAATTAGAGTATCGGAATCAATTTCTTTAAATTTGGTTACTCTTTTTGCAGGCATGTTAGCTTTTTCAACCCAATCTTTTATTGACTTTATATTACCAATACCTAGGTCAATGATATTAACCATGATAATTTTCACCAACAATGAATTTAGGCACTGGCCTTTTAGAAGATGAGACATCAAAGAGATCTTTATTTGTCCAGCTCTTAGCAATTTTCCAGAAGTAGTTTTCCTTTATTCCAACATAATCACAAAATCTTTTGATTATTTGAGCAGAGCATTTGCCGTCATACTTTTCTACAATTTTTATCGCGTCGGACCTCGTTATTTCACCATACCTAATTTTTTCAGCAACATAATCTGTTGCCCTTCCAAAACCAAATTTATAGTATTTAAGCATCATATTTATGTTTGTAAATTCTTCGTCAAGCATCGAAGCATTAGAAACATCTCCTGTTTCCCTTTCTTCTCCAGGTCTTAATGTTAATCCTTCTAATGAAGCATATGTTGCATTGTCATAGTTAGACCAATCATCCCAAGCAGCACCTAAATAGAATATGTTGATTTTTGCCTTCTCAAATTTATCAGGACCAGGATAAATATAATGATCACTTTGATAAAGATTTTTTACAGATTGGTCTATCCAGGATCTCCCTCCTGTTCTTAATGTATTCATTTCACGCATTTTATTTCCATCAAATTCATCTGAACCTTCAACATTTTTATCACCTACCTGAAGAGCTGGATTTTCACCCCAGAAAATTGTATTAACCCCCAATTCAATTGCTAATCTTGGAACTGTTGAAAAAAGAGCCATTTCTGTAGACTTGCAAACATTTCCAAAATTTATGAATGATTCTAGAGCAAGTTTTGATGCTGTTTTTGGGGCTGGTGTCGCTACAACCAAATCAAAACCTTTTGAAATAAAATTTGAAAGATTCTTTGCTCCTATCTTTGACATTTGTTTTGGAGTGTAGCCGCAACAGACAATTAGAGGCTTCATCTCTAATCTATCCCTAACCCAATGCGCCTGCCTAGTACTATCTTTGCCGCCGCTTACACCAATAACGCAATCATAAGCTCCTTTATTTCTTTGACCCTGTTTGCTTTTTTTAATCTTTTCTCTAAGAATTTTTAATTTTAGCTCATAATTAGCATATGAGTCTTCGTGAGCATATCTGCAAGGCAAGCAAACTCCTTTTTTGAAGTCAGCACCAGGCCTTAAGTTAGTATCAAGGCACTTTTTGCAATATCTAAGTTTCATTTTTTATTAAATCCCAACTTAATGCTGTTCCAGCTTCTATATTGGAATTTGATTTTTTCCCTAGAATATCTTCAATATGCTTGGGCTCAATACCAAATCCAGGCCTAATGCTTCTTATGTTTTGAGAAGAAAATATTTCCCCTTTCTTAATATCGCTCACAACGTATAAAGAACGCCTAAACTTTAAATTGCCTTTTTCTGATTCAGTTTTTTCATAATTTACTTTACCTCTTGATTGCCATGCTATTTTTGATTTTATGCAAAGTTCCTCGAGATCCTTACTTTCCATAGAAAAGCTATCGTCAGGGCCACCACCATCTCGATTTAAAGTAAAATGCTTCTCAATAAGGCAAGCTCCCATAGAAACCGAGCATATAGCTGTGACGTTATCAATAGTATGATCAGAAAGTCCAACTAATACTCCAAAACTTTTCTTCATATCAGAAATTGTTTCCAGATTATAGTCTATTGGTGGTGCTGGATAACCGCTCACGCAATGTAAAATTATTAAATCTTGGCATCCGCTGTCTTTTGCTGCAGCAATAGCTTCCTGTATCTCGGTCTTGTTTGCCATACCAGTAGAAATAATGAGTGGTTTCTTAGTAGATGCTGCATACTTTATTAGTGGCAAATCAACTACTTCAAAAGATGCAATTTTATAAGCTGGAGCATTAAGATCTTCTAACAAATCTACTGCAGTAGCATCAAAAGGAGAGCTAAATATAGTTATCTCTTCCTTTTCTGCATAATCAAATAGCTCCTTATGCCAATCCCAAGGAAGATGTGCTTCTTCATATAACTCATAAAGATTTTTACCGTCCCATAAACCGCCATGAATTAAAAAATCTTCCTTTTTACTCTTAAATGTAATTGTGTCAGCTGTATAGGTTTGAATTTTTACTGCGTCAGCGCCTGCCTTTTTTGCTTCTTTAATGATCTTTTTAGCATTTTCAATTTTCCCATTATGATTGGCTGACATCTCAGCAATAATATATGGAGGATGATTATCTCCAATTTCTCTATTATTAATTTTTACTTTCATTTTAAATTTTTTACGTAGATATCATCATTATACGTATAGCACGCGTTCTTGAACATTTGTTGTGATATTAAATTTTTACGACTTACGGTTGCTTTCAATAGATCTATGTTTGTTACATTTTCTTTTAGCCACCTTTCTGCTTTCAAAAGAATGTATCTTCCCATGCCTGCTGCTTTTTTATTGTTTGGTACTAAGTAAATGGATACTTCAGCTTCAGATTTATTTAAACAATCAAACCTCACTACCCCTATAGGTATTTTGTTAAAACTTATAATAAGAATAATTTTATTTTTGTTTTTTAATGTCTTTTCAAACCATTCTTTATGGCTTTCTAAACTAATAGGACTAGGATCATTTGAAAATTTTCTTGTTTGAGGATCATTTCTCCAATTGTAGATATTTTCTAAATCTGAAATTATTGCTTCTCTAATTGTAATAGACCTTGATTTCATGAGCGCGGTGATTCTTTTGACACCAAGTCCATCTATGAAGTTTTGTGATTTATTTTTTAGAATCTTATGTAATTTGGTGTTTTTTAAGAAATTTTTTAATTCAATCTCAAATTGTTCTTCACTTAATCCTTCATAATTTATTCCATGCAAAATTTTTAAGGAATTTGCTTTCTCAACTTGCTCTAATTGGTTTGATGCAATAGAAAATGCAAGAGTTGGTAACCCCATATAGGATCGTTCCCAAACAGTTGTGCCGCCTGCACCTATGCTTATTGATGATTTTGCCATCAAATAAGAGATGTTATTTATCTGTTCATGATACTCAGCTCCTATCTTTTGACATTCATCAAAAATTTGTTTTTTGTTTTTGTTATTTGCACCTACAACAACTTCAAAATTAAATTCTTTCTTAGTATCTATTTTTACAAGGGTTCTTAAAGTTTTTAAAGTAAGTTTTTTTTCATCAAAACCTCCAAAAAAAATTAAGATTTTTTTTGGTATGGACTCAATGTTCTTAAGCTTCTGTGCAATAAACTCTGGTCTAATTAATGCAAATTTCTGACCGAGAAAAATTTTTGCTTTTGAAGGAGTATTTGATTCGTAAAATGTTCTTTTATTTTCAGAGATATTAGCATCAATCAATATATCGCATTCATGTTTTCTGTCTGCAAGGTCGTCAATTACTAAAATATTTTTAGCAACTTTCAAGAAATAGCTCTCCCATCTATAATCTAGTGCATAATGATCAACAATTAACCAATCATAATTATCTTTGATCATTTCTAAAAAAACTTCAGCATCATTTTTCTGACTGGATTCTAGCCAATTTGAATGAGGAAGGTCTCCTTCAAGCTCTTTCTTAGCAGAATCATTATTTAAGTTTTTTATCTTTTTTTTCTTTAAAATTTTTTTGAAATTTTCAGGCAAATTTCTTGTCATGAAAGTGCATGAGCAATCTTGCTCTATGAGGCTATCTGCAATTGTTAGACATCTAGAAAAATGGCCAGAACCTATAGTATTATTTGCGTCCAATCTAAAAAGTATATTCATTTCAACCTTAAGGGCTATGAACTTGTCCAACCACCATCAACTACTAAATTAGCTCCATTCACGTAAGATGAAGCATCAGATGCTAGAAAAAGTATTGGACCTTTCAGTTCTTCAGGAGTGCCAAGTTTAGACAAGGGTGATTTATTTTTTAAAGCTTTGCTAAGTTGATTACTAGAAATCATGTTTGGAAATGGTCCTGGAGATATTGAATTAACTCTTATGCCTTCTTTACCATACTGGCAAGCTGCATATTTAGTCCACTGTATTAATGCAGCTTTTGAGGCTCCGTAAAAAGGAGAGTTAGTCGTTTTTTTATCTGGATAAATTTTATGGTCTGGACTTACCATTCCGTACATTGATGCAATATTTATCACCGAAGCACAATTACTTTTCTTTAAGTACTTTAATGAATGTTTGAAAATATTATTTGCTGCAACAACTGAAACTTCATAACTATTTCTAAAATCTTCAGAGGAAGAATGATCAATATCACCAAGACCCCCTGAATATGCATTGTTTACAACAATATCTAGTTTATTAATAGACGAGAAGAATTTTTTCAATTCTGTTTCATCAGTTATATCAAAACAAGCTATTTCTACCGATAATCCTACGTCTTTAAATTTTTTGCATATTTTTTTTAACTTTTTTAAATTTCTACCATTTAAGTAAACATGTGCTCCTGCTTCAGCTAGAGCTTCAGACATACTTTCTCCAAGATGTCCATATGCACCAGAAATAAAAGCCTTGCGCCCATCTAATGAAAATATATTTTTAACTTTATTAGTCATTTTTTTTCCAATAGAAGGGATTAAGGGTTTTTTCTAAAACCTTTGGACTAGAAAGTTCTATATTTTCTATTTCAAGGTTAGAAAAGCTTTTATTCTTAAATAACATAATATTTTCATTTAGCTGTTCAATATTATTCACTCCAATAATAATACCATCAATCCATTGTTGAGATTTAACAAAGTTAAGGCACATATCTTTTATGCTTTCTCTTTTTAATTCTTTAGTTTTGGCTTTCAACCAGTCAATTACTTCCAAGCTATTGACTGAATTTGCTGATTCCCATAACTTTAAATCTTCTGAAATTAATAAACCTTGAAGGAAAACACTTCTTACATGTATCTGTAAATTCCTATTTTTCTTTTGCTCAGATATTTCTTTTATTAAATCGTCCCATCTTCTATCCAAAATGTTAAATGGCATTTGTATTACAGATATGTCTTCAATAGCTAGGGCAGTGCGCAACTCTTCTACAGTTTGAACTGATATACCTATATCTTGAACGATTTTATTATCTTTTAGGTTTTTTAAAAGTGCCCAGATCTTGCCATCATATTCTATAAGATGTTTAGCTCTATGCAGCAATAAACAATCAAGATTTTTTTCAAGTAAATTTAAAGACTGCAAAATACATTTATGAAAATAACTCTCGATATCATCAGGGTTTTTAGGAAGATTCTTTGATGTAAATTTATTTATTATTTTAAGATTATTATATTTATTTTCTTTCAATAGATTTCCAATTATTTTCTGTGCTTCACCGTAATCCATTGCAATATCGATCCTTGAAATACCCTCCTCATAAGCAACTTGTATTAATTGCTTAATATATAATGCATCGTAAGTATCTTTATTTAATATTCCGTAATTAGGTATTCCTAGTTGAGCTCCACCAAGAATGAATTTGGTTAAGCTGTTTTGCATGGTAATTTAGGATATTCTCTTAGATTGATTGGCAAATTTTTTATATCTTTCTAACTTTCTTTGACAAATGTTATCTGATACTCCCTTAAATCTAAGAGCAATACTAGTTCTTGGTTCACCAGATATGTTTGGAGGTGCCAAATGAACAATATTGCAATGATGAAAGCTTATGTCGCCTGCATCTAATTCATAATTATCAACTTCAAAATCCAATAAATCTTCTTTGTTTATACCGCTTGAAAAGCCTACAACATCAGATTGGTGGTGATCAAAATCAATCAAATGTGATTTTGGAATTACTGCAAGGGCACCATTTGACTCTGATTGCTTATTAAGCGGAATATACGCTGTTAATGATTTTCCCTCTTCCAGGCAAAAGTAAAAGTTATCTTGGTGGGGTGGGGTGTGAGTAGTTCCCTTCATCTTCTGATGAAGTTCAATTGCATCTAAATATACCTCATCATCAAGAATCTCTTCAGCATATTTAGTTACTTTTGAAGTTAAGAGCTTATTTATTTCTTTGAAATAGCTGTTCGCACCAGCGAGGTATTTAATATTTTTGCCTTCAATAGCAAATGATTTATGATCAAAACCTTCAATTTCAGCAAGCTTCTTTAAGTGCTTAGATACAGAAGCGTTGTTATCTATGATTTCTTCACAAATTTTTTTTATTACAGCAGGGGAGAAAAAATCTTTTTTTATTAAATACCCATTTGAATTAAATTTTTCTTTAAAGTTCATGTGTTAAGCTCTGATTTTATTATAGTTAATGAATCAGTGTATTGAGAGTGTTTTTCTAAAATATTTTTTACACTATCAAATTCTTCTTTAGTGTCTATTCCTAAAAATAATTTTTTAGAGAATTTTAGGTCTGTTAATTTATCACCAAAAGATTTATTTAAACAATTCTCTCTTACATATTTAGTAACATGCTCGAGATTATCTTTCGATTTATCTTGATTAAAACTCTCCAGCAACCATTTAACCTTAATAAATTCTGCACTAAGACCTTTGGGCCAAAGAGAATTTTTCATATCTTCAGGTTCTGCAGACATATAGTCCAAATCATTCTTTTCCCATACATTTTTTAAGTTTTCAAGAAAATGTTTATCAACAATTGGATTATCTGCTGTTAACCTTATAACAACATCATTATCCCTCATATTATAAATCTTAATAATAGCTATGAATCTTTCTAAAACATTTTCTAAACTTCCTCTGTAACAAAGTATGCCTGCTTTGCTAAGAGCATTAACTAAATCATCATCTGATTTTTCATTACTAGTTGCTACTATTAAATCCGAAAATTCGTTACTAGATCTTTCTGCACAAAGTACTGCTAAAGGTCTACCAAATATTTCCATTAATGATTTTCTTGGTAGTCTTTTAGATGAGCTTCTTGCCTGAATAACAGTGATATATTTCATGTGGCCTCTACTTGATAACGGATTTAACAGAAGAAATGACTTTTGAAAGGTCCTTTTCAGTAAGATTAGGGAAAATAGGCAAGCTTAATGCTCTTTTGTAATAGCCTTCACTTGCAGGGAAATCTCCATACTTAAAACCCAAAGATTGATAATAAGGCTGTGTATGAACTGGTATATAGTGGATATTTACCCCAATACCTTTTTTTCTCAAATCATTAAATATTTGAAGATGGGTTTTCTTTAAACAATCAATTTTTAAATTAATAATGTATAAATGAAGTGAAGAATAGTTTTCTTGGTCTCTATATTGTTTTTGAAGAGGTAGGCCTACAAATGATTCATCATATATTTTGGCAATTTTATGTCTATCCTTAATGAATACATCAATTCTTTTTAATTGAGAGATTCCCAAAGCTGCTGAAATGTCATGCATTCTGTAATTATATCCAAGGCCTATTTGCTGATAGTACCAAGGGCCATCTGGTTTTTTTGTCATATCTTCTGGATTTCTTGTTACTCCGTGTGTTCTCAGAATATCGAGTTTTTTTGCAGTAGACTTATTATTTGTTAAAGCCATGCCTCCCTCACCAGTAGTAATTATCTTTACTGGATGAAAGCTGAAAACAACTATATCCGAATAATTACAATTTCCAATAAAATTATTTTTATACTTTGCTCCAATTGCATGAGAAGCATCCTCAATTATTTTAAAACCATATTGATCAGAAAGTTTTTTTATAGCTTGCATGTTGCATGGCTCACCTGCAAGATGAACTGGTATTAAGACTTTAGGGAGAGCATCTTGTTGCTTAGCAAATCTTAATTTTTGCTCTAATGCTTCAATTGAAATATTAAATGTATCGGGGTCAATGTCTACAAAATCTACTTTAGCACCACAATAAAGTGCACAATTTGAAGATGCTACATATGTAATTGGAGAGGTCCAAACTAGATCTCCCTTTCCTACTCCTAATGATAGACATGCTATATGAAGGGCTGAGGTAGCACTATTGAAAGCATATGAAAATTCTGCCCCATATTTATCTCTAACTTCTTTTTCAAATTTTGGAACAAGAGGACCTTGCGTTAAGAAATCAGAACTTAGAACTTCTTCTACAGCTTGCATATCTTCTGAAGAGATATGTTGTCTTCCATAAGGAATCATCTAAATAGTGCCTAATTTATCTTTATTCTCTTCTAACCAACTTTCAAGCTGATCTTTTGTCATCCATTCTTTATTTGTATCACTAGAATAAGTGAAGTTTTCCTCAACTTTTACTCCATCTTTGATTCTATTTTCATCATCTGACCAATGATTTATTAATGGGAGAATTTTATAATAATCAGAGTATTCATAAGTGTACATAGCATCCTCTATGCTAATCATTTGCTCATGTAATTTCTCACCTGGTCTTATTCCTATGATTTCTTGTTTTATTTTTGGAGCAACAACATCAGCTAAATCCAAAATATTCATTGATGGTATCTTTTTAACATATGTCTCGCCTCCTATCATATCTTCAAAAGCTTCCCACACTAGTTCGACTCCTTGTTCTAGAGTAATCATAAATCTAGTCATTCTACTGTCTGTAATTGTTATTTTGCCTGTCTTTTTTTGATCTAAAAAAAAGGGTATTACTGATCCTCTTGAACCCATAACATTTCCATATCTAACTACCGATAATCTTGTTGGGTGCTCACCAGAATAAGCATTCGCTGCTACAAAAAGTTTATCTGAAGCAAGTTTAGTTGCCCCATATAAGTTGATCGGGCTACTTGCTTTATCTGTTGATAATGCAACAACTTTTTTTATACCTTTATCAATTGCAGCATCAATTACATTCATAGCTCCAATTACGTTAGTTTTTATGCATTCAAAGGGATTGTATTCTGCAGTAGGAACAATTTTAGTAGCAGCTGCGTGAACTATATAATCAACACCATCAAGTGCTCTATAAAGCCTTTCTCTATCTCTGACATCTCCAATAAAAAACCTTACTCTTGCATCATCCTTATATTTCTTAGCCATATCCCATTGCTTCATTTCATCTCTAGAAAATATGATGATTTTCTTAGGAGAATATTTGCTGAGTGTTTGTTTTACAAAAGCATTTCCGAAGGATCCCGTCCCTCCTGTTATTAAAATTGTAGAATTTTTAAACATATTTTTACTTTATATTATTTTTTTTAATACTCTAAGTCTATTGGTGCCCAGGGCCGGACTTGAACCGGCACGAAGTTTCCTTCGAGGGATTTTAAGTCCCTTGTGTCTACCAATTTCACCACCTGGGCTAATCTATTAAAAAATTTTAATAATTCTAACTCTTTCTTAAAAACTTAAATCTATTATTGAAAAAATTATCTATGTATGCTGTTAGGCCAATATTTCGTAAGACTAAATACAGCATTGTTGAAAAAGCACCCATCAAAGTTATAAGAATACAAATTAAAGTTCTTGGTGGGTAAGACTTAATCTCAGGCACCATCGAAGGAGTTATTATTGTAAGAGCATATTCTGGGGAAGACTCTGCTAACATTTTATATTTAGTTTGTTCCTCAATAATATTAAAGAATGATTCTCTCATGTAAGACAATGAAGTTTTGTTGATCTGTTCTTGAAGATACTCAATATTTCGATTTATTTGTTCAAGCTTTCTTGCACCCATATAAGAATTGAAATATTCAACATACATGTCTGCCCATTCTTTGGAAATTTTTGGTGAAATATGTGTAATAGATACGTTTATTGTTGAATTTGTTTTATTCTGAGAGATATTAAGGTGATTGTTTATAAATTTCTTATAGAGCTTCCAACTAGATGGTTCTTTAATTACCCATTTATTCTTTTCTTGATTATACAAGCTAGAATTTATAACTAATTCACCACTAGAATTGATACTATTCCCTGCATAAATAATAACTTCTAGATCATTATCATAAATAAATTGTTCAATAAAACTCCATGATTGCATTATGCTTTGAGCTTGGTTTATCTTGAAATTTGTCTGGCCTATAAGACCAAGCCCTGCAATAGAACTTGCTGCAGATTCTTCTATGGGCGAACCATAGGTGTCAGTTTCTGCAAGCTGTACGGTTGATGTAAAAAGTTTAGGTAAACTTAATGCTAGCAGCACAGATAAAACTCCAAAAATAAAAGTAGATTTAAAAATAATCTTAATATCTTTTTTGAAGATATTTAAGATCTTTGTGAGGCTTAGCTCTTTATTTTCATTAAGAATTTTCTCTTCCATAAGAATATTTTAGTTTTCAAAAGATTTTACTGCTGCAGCTCCTATTGCAAGCTCATAAATTATCCTTGAAATAGTTGCCATTAAAGGAATGCCCCTGATTTCCGTTTCATCAAGATCTATCGGTACAACTATAGTATCTCCAGGCATAATTTTTACCGATGTCCTAAATAAATATTTTGATGGAACAACGACTTCTCCACTAGCTCTAACTATATATATACCCCTATTGTCAGCTTGATCGTTTCTTCCTCCAGCTTTTTCTAAATAATCATTGAGATTATTTCTTTCGCTCCACATGTGAGACCCAGGTCGATAAACTTCACCAATTATAGTTACTTCAGTTCTTTTTGAAGGCAAATAAAGCACATCACCATCTTCCACTAATATATCTTCTTTATTATCAATGATTCTTCCGAGCGGTATTACTAATCTGCCTATAGGGTTTGAATAATTTAGCGATTCAATAGCTTCTCTTTGTATCCTGTCAGAAGAATCACTTACCCCTTCACCACTGTTTATATCAACCAACTGTTCATTGCTAAGCTGATCATTCAGTCTAGCAGTAAGCTCCCTTATTTGTTCCAATTCTGCTATTCGCAAATTTTCTCTAGTAAATATTGATGCATTTTCATCTGCAAGATCCGTTAAACCTCCTGCACGCTTTATAATTGAACTCAGTTTTTCACCATCAGAAACCACATAAGCACCTGGGAATTTGACTTCACCATAAATACTTACGTATTTCCTGTCGCTAAATTCAGGAATATTCTTAATAGCTAAATTATCATAAGGTTTTAACTTTACATCCCCTCTACCACTTTCAAGAACTTCTTTTATATCAATAATTGAATTTTTGACAGAGACTTTCTCCGGATTAGAGAAATCTAAGCTTGAGAGCTCAGCTTTTAGAGTATAGGACTGCTCAACTAAACCCCCTGCAGCTTTAATTAATTCAGATATAGTTATGCCTGATTCTGTTAGAGGATAAGTGCCAGGAAATTTAATAGAACCATTTATATAAGCAACTTCTGCTGGTTTTCCAGATGTTGTTGAAGAAGCTAAATCATTTAAAACATTTTCCAATCTATTGTTTGGGCTCTCATTTAAGCTAAAAATGTAAATATCATCGTTTGGTAATAATTTATAATTTCTTGATGTTGCAGGATTTAGCGCTTCCCTAAGATCAATTTTTTCAATAGTTTTGAATCCGTTTAATTTGTTAACCCTTGTCATTAGTGCGTAATCAAAATTAACGAAACCTTGTGTGAATCCACCTGAAAAATCAAATAAGTCTTTCAATGTCATATTTTCCATTAATGGGTACATACCAGAGGATTTAAGTGGTCCAGAAATAGAGACAACTGCAGGTAATTCTGGGTATTGAGTTTGGTCAATAATCCTTGAAACAGCTTCTGAAAGAAATAATGCCCTATCTGAGTCTAAAGAAAATATTTTTAAGTCATCTCCAGGCTCTAGTAAAATATTTTCATTGCTTTTAGGATTAGCAATAATTTCATTAAGATCAATTTTTATTACTTCTGTATAAAGATCTGGAAATGTTGATCTTATTATTACTGAGAAATCACTATCAAACCTGGGGGGAAAGTCTTGAATTTTGTCAATAAGATCACTGACTTTTAAACCTTCTTTCCACTTATAATTTGAAGGATAATAAAGTTCTCCTGATAATGTAAGAACATCTCTTCTAATTTCTTTGATAGCGCTTATTTTTAGATGGTCACCTGCTCTAAGTAACTTTTCTTTACTAGCTTTTTGAGTTAGATCTAAATCTAAGATAGTCAAAAAACCATCCTCTCTGATCCTATCCAGTGTTGAAACTTTTGGATAAGATTTTGGGCTAAGTCCTCCTGCCATACTTATAAGATCTTCAATTGTATTCTCATTTTTTATTTCGTATATAGCTGGCCTAAGAACTTGACCTGAAATAGAAACCATTTCTTTTGCAGTGGGAATAAAAATCACATCCCCAGCTTGCAATCTAACATCATTTGTTCTGTCGCCTTTGAGCAATAAATCATATAAATCTAAGTTAGCTACTTTTCTTTCATTTCTTAGGACCTGTATATTTCTTAGAGAACCTATATCGGTTATACCTCCACTGGCAAGCAGAGCATGTGTAACGGTAGATAATGATGAAATCGTATATGCACCAGGCCTGTAAGATTCTCCTAAAATAAATACCTGCATTGATCTAAGGTTGCCCATGGTAATACTTGCACTTGTTCCAATAATCTGATTTGCAATCCTTATTCTGAGGATTTGTTTTGCTTCTTTGAAATTAAGTCCAGATATTGCAACAGGCCCAATATCTGGGATATTTAAAAAACCATCTCTATCTATTTCTAAGCTAAAGCTTCCGTTTGTTTTACCATAAAGAAGTATATTAATACCATCTCCAGGCCCTAATAAATATTCGGGATCAACAGGTACATTCATAATAGGGGCGAATGTTTCTGGAGAACCAGCTAACAAATCATATCCAAATGGAAGAAGTGATTTTGGGCTATCTTGTGTACTTATACCACTGACCGGTACTGGAGTTAATGCATTTGAGACAGTTTGATCACCAGAAGATGATATAGTCTCCCTAGGTGTAATCTTTACTGGGCTTGAAGCAGCGATTTGTTGCATTGAATCAGAACTTGAGCTTTGTTTCGAGCAAATCTCATCGACGTCAAAACCATTAATTTTTGCTATAGCTTTTTCTTGTGGAGTTATCTCATTACATAGCTCGCTTATATCAAGTTCCTGCGCAAAAACCTGATTCGAAAGAAATAATAATAAAATTAAACTGATTATCCTCATAAAAAAAATCCAAGCGTCAGATTTTATCATCAAATGAGACATTTTGCTCAAATTCTCTTACATCCAAAGAAGAATAACTAGATCTAATTTTATTATTAGAATCTATTACAGTTTTTAGTGTTGTCATGTCCACATTAACTTTTTCAGCATATTTAACTAATGCGTAAGAGTCCTTAGGAAAGCAAGCTCCACCAAATCCTTTTTTTCCATCATGTCCTGGAACATCCATATGACTTAAACCAATTCGTTTATCCTTTGAGATAATCTTTACAATATCTTTCCATTCGTCTTTTACATTTAATTTTTCGTAAATTGAATGTAACTCGTTAAAAAACAATACTTTTGTGGCTAGGAAGGAGTTAATTGAGTATTTTATCAATGATGCAGATTTTAAATCTGTAAAAATATGATCTTTATTTTTGCATTTAGAATGAGCTAAATATGCTTTAGAAACTATTTTTGCTGTATTCCTATCGCCGCCAAAAATGATAATTTCTGAGCTCAAAAAATCTTCATTAGCATGTTTCTCACGTAAAAATTCAGGATTATAAATTATTTTATTATCTATAATTTCAAGTTTTTCAAGAATTGAAGGCAAAACTGTACTCTTAACAACCTTTATAGATTCTGAGCATTGTTCTTTGAGTTCTAACATAACTGATTCAATGATCTTTGAATCTTGGCTACCATCTTTGCCCATTGGTGTAGGCACACTTATAAAAATAATGTCTGGATTAAATTTTGAAAGATCTTTTACAGACGTCCCAAGGATTGGATCAACTATAAATTTATCAATATTTTTACTAAATCCCCAATCTGTTGCCTTACCAACAAACCCATATCCAACAATTCCTAATTTCAATTTCTTATTAAGCTTCATAACTATCGTGCCAATTTAAAAAACTATTGATTCCATCATTGAAATCAACTTTAGGATCATATCCTAATAGATTTTTGGCTTTTGTAATATCAGCATGGGTTCTAATGCTCTCATTTTTCGATTCAATATTCTTGATTATCGATTCCATATTTAATCTTCGCTCCAAAAATCTTAGTAAATCTATTGTTTTCACTGGGCAATCATTTCCTAAATTAAATATTTCATTTTTATTTACATTTTTTGAATCTATAACAAATTTAATTGACCCCAAAATGCCATGAATAATATCTTCAATATATGTCATATCTCTATACATATTACCCTCATTATTTAAACTAATTACATTATTACGCTTTAATGCTTCTGTGAAAGAATAATAAGCCATATCTGGTCTTCCAAATGGGCCATAAACAGAAAAAAACCTTAACCCAACCATAGAGAAATCATTATTTTCGACCATTCTTGATGCATATCGTTCATTAGCTAGCTTTGACATTCCATATTTTGATTTGGGTTTTAAATTTGTAAAGTTCTCACAAAACTTATTTAAGTCACCATCTGAGTAGACAGAACTACTTGAAGCATAAATAACTTTATTAATATTATGTCCTAAACAGAAGTTGCAAAAAGATTTAAAACCTTGAATATTTGAATGCTCATAGAGATGCTCCATTTTTTTTGGAACTCTAACACCTGCTTGAGCAGCAAGATTTATAGCTAAATCAAAATCAGTTTCTTCTAAATTGATATGATTGATATCACATTCAACAAACTTGAAGTTCTTACTTAGAAGTTTAGCTGTTCTATGCTTTTTTAGTTTCAGGCAATAGTAATTACTAATATTATCTATTCCTGTGACTTTGTGCCCTTCATTTAGAAGTTTCTTTATTAAGTGAAAACCTATAAAACCTGATGAGCCTGTTACTAAAATTTTCATTATTTGGAGGCTGAGAAC
>CEQY01180740.1_pt1 | contig 42513 bp, 42 predicted proteins | sample 361391 | NCBI WGS metagenome assembly CEQY01 (sample SAMEA2621075, study PRJEB7988) | marine metagenome | isolation source: saline water (ENVO:00002010), including | reverse complement strand
GGAGTCGGAATGTCCGACCACCTTATCACGGACATGAAAACACTTTCATTAAAACTTAGACGCAATCGATCATCTGCTCTGGGTGGAAATTTTGGAATTGATTCTAGTTCTGAGGGATCATTTTACGCCCTTGGTATTAAATATTACAAACTTATTTACGAAGAGCCACAACTGAACTTCTACTCTACGTTTGCCGGAAACATTTTTACTTATGAAAACGAAGAGGAAGACTCCACGGAGCAGGGCTATCAGGTCGATGGTATGTTTGGAACTGAATTTAGTTTTCAAGGTCTCGATAGCATTGGTTTTAGCTTTGAGTTTGGAGTGTCTTTTTACGATTATAATGATGAGACTCATATCACGACCAACGGAAATAATATGATTCGCTCAGCTGTTCACTTTTATCTCTAGGATTTAATGAGTTTCATTACAAAAATTTTAATATTCATCTTAGTCCTTCCGAGCGCGACATTTGCTCAGGACTTTAGTTCCCAATTTGAAGATGATGGACTCAGTACCGATGGAAATATCTTTCAAGATTTTAATGAAGATCTTGAAGCGGCACAAGTGATGGAGGATGAACGTTTTTATCGTTATGCTCGTTTTTTCTCCGTCATGTTAGGACTTGGTTTTACCACCTTCAATGATAACAGAGGGCTGGCTTACGAAGATAATCACCCTTCCTTTAACTTTGGTCTGCTCTACTTTATGGATTTTCAAAATGCGTTTGTGATGGGCATGGCCTATTCCAAGCACACTATGTTTATTGATACTTTTGTCCAGGGATCTCCCACTCAAATCATTGGAGCGGTTGAAACCAGTATGCTTAGACCCTATATGGGCTTTCGTTATTATATCGATACCACAGATCTCGGAACCGCCATTACTTACTCCAACCCCTACTTTGTGGGAAGAGTTGAGTACTGGTATCAAACGAATTCTTTCCCTGAAAGAGATGGTTTTTCCGATCAAGAAGGGGGAGGCCTGGGTGTAGGTATTGGAGCTGGCCTAGAATTTCCTATTGAATTAAAAGAAACCTATTTTAATATTGAGTTTCTTTATCACAAGGTGAATTACTTCGATAAATTCACTCAAGACTACCGTCAACTGACAGAAGAACAAGAAGATGAAGACCAGGGAATTATCAGCAAGTACGGATATGAAGATCTCAGAGGAGATGCATTCGATATCATGATGAACTACGTGATCTCTTGGTAAATTATTTTGTTCGCTTTAGCCTTCTTTCAATATCCGTTGTTGTTCTAAAAATAAGATGCACCGGAGTATTCACCATCTGAAACTCTCTTCTCAATCCATTCATTAGATACTTTCTGTAGTTTTGTGGAATCCCTTTGGATTTATTCGTAAATAATAAGAAGGTCGGCGGCGTTGATTTAAGCATCGATGCATACTTCACCTTGAACTTCACTCCTCTAGATTTATCTAAGGTTACCGGATTGCGCTCCACCAAAGCAGAGATGGTCTTATTCAATTTACCAGTGGTGATTCTTTGGTTGCGAATAAGAATAGTATGTTTGAGAGAATTTTTTAATGTATTGAGATACTTTCCTTTAAGAGCACTAATAGTGATAATCTCACAGAAGCCAAGCCAAGGAACACTATCTCTCAAATCCATGAGCCACTCACGTTTTTTCTTGGGGTCATTGATTTTATCATTGATAAGATCAATTTTATTCATACAAATGATCAAAGACTTCCCTTTCTCTAGCGTGATATCACAAAGCCTGCGATCTTGATGAGTAATTCCCTTTGTCGAGTCTACCACATAAATGACGACATCAGCTTCTGAGATAGATTTGAGTGATCTAAAAACAGATTGTTCTTCTATAAAGCCTGTGACTACTTTTTGTTTTCTAATCCCAGCGGTATCAACTAATTTAATCGAGCGGTAGGGATTTTCTTCAATCTCTTCAGAGGCTTGTTCACTTTCATCTTCCCTCTCACCAAGTGTGGTATCATCACGGTCCATATCATCTGAGATTTTTGAAAGCTCTGCTTCTTCATCATGCTCGTCTAAAAACTCCATTTCACTTTCATCGTCAAAATCTTCTTCACTGGATTTATATTCTTCAGGAAGTTCGTCATAGGCCAGCATTTCAGCTTTTTCAATCTCTTTACTATGCTCTTTAAACTCTGCTAAAAGTTCTTGGTTGGATTTACGAAATTGATCCTCTAGCGCTTCAAGCTCACTTGCACCCTGACCAAAACGCAGATCAAAATAACCTTCAATAGGATCAACGGTGGTTCCCGCAACATTGGAGACGAGGGCCCTATGGGCACCTAAGAATTGATTTAGCAGAGTCGATTTACCAGCATTTGGCGCCCCCACGATGGCCACGTTTGCAACCACATCATGATTAGGGGTGACTCCTTTCTGAATACCTTCTCCTGACTCATTAAATTGAGTTGCGTAGTTATGAATACTCTCACGTAGAATTTCCAATCCTCTGCCATGCTCAGCAGATACAATAAAGAAATCATCCTCTTTGAGACCTAAGGAATAAAACTCCCCTTCATCTCCCCATTGTTTATCCGAATCAAATTTATTCACAAGAAGCCACATAGGTTTTTTAGTTGTGCGAATATAATCACAGATGGTTTGATCAAAAGGAATAAGACCTTCTCTTACGTCCACCACCATTAACACTAAATCAGATTCATCAATAGCAAGCTTGGCCTGGTCGGCCATTATATTAAAAAAAGGCTCAGCGGTTTTTTTCTTACCCTCTTTTTTTTCTGGCTCTATTTTTTCCGGGTAAAAACCACCGGTATCAATAAGAATGACATCTGTAGGGTTCTCTCCTCTGGCATCAGTGAAGTTCGCGATAGAATAATGTCTATCCCTAGTGACACCAGGTTGGTCATAAGTCATGACTTTAAATGATTTTCGCATTAGTCGATTATAAATGGAGCTTTTCCCTACATTAGGCCTGCCAATAAGAGAGATGACACATGAGCGTGATTTCATGATTTTTTTCTCCAAACTCGGTGAGACTTAGGCGTTCGAGGCAGCCCGATCTCATCGAGTACAAAATTATTTTTAAACCATTTCGGACTCACTTTTACGTGTAAATTCAAATGAACTTTTCCTCCCACCATGGCTTCTATTTTCTTACGGGCGTTGGTTCCAATTTCTTTGATCACTGTTCCCTTAGCCCCAACGACAATAGCACGTTGGCTGGGTCTATTGACTAAAATACTCGCTGAAATTTTTGTATCTCTCTCTTCTGCATTTGGATCTTGATACTGATCGATCACAACCGCTAACTCATAAGGAAGCTCTTCTTTTAAAGTTTTAAACGCTTGCTCTCTAATATACTCAGAGGCAAAAAAGCGCATATTCTTATTAGAGACAGCGCCATCAGGATAGAGATGAGGTCCAGGCTCTGCTGCATCACAAAGAGCGGCTGTAAGAAGATGGACATTATCCCCTGTCTTAGGACTAATAACAAAATACTTTGAAGCAGCAGGTATGAGTTTTTGTATTTTCTCAAAAAAACCATCAAAGTTTTTATTTTCCAAATTCTCCACTCGGTCTGACTTGGTAAATAAGATCCATGTCTCACTTAATTCTTTATCAAAATTTTTCATGAAGTTTTGCACTTCACTCAAGACATCTTTTGTAAGGTCCACTAAAAGTAAGTTTAGGTCGACTCCATCGCTGGCCCACTCCGCCTGACCATTCATTCGAATATTGAGTTCTTGTGAAGACTGATGAATACCCGGAGTGTCCACTAATACAATTTCGGTGCGATCAACTGTGAGATTACAATGAAAGTGGTTTCTCGTGGTTTGAGGTTTTGAACTTACAATAGATAAGTCAAAGCCTAGTAAATAATTTATAAGTGTTGATTTCCCTGCGTTTGGTTTCCCAAGTAATGCGGCCATAATATGTTTATTATGGGGGTGTTGGTCTTCAATTAACATTCTTTCTCCAATGTATCTAATAAGTTTTCATTTAAAATTTTTTGAGCAAGCTCCTGCATCCCTTTCTTCTTAGAGGAGTGAGTCACCTGAGCGATTTCCTGATTACGAATAAAACATTTAATTTTGAACTCATCATCTACTGATTCACTCTTATATTCAGGAAGAGTTTGATATTTTTTCATCACCATTTCTTGCAATCTGGTTTTAGCATCGAAACTCTCTAACGATTCCAGAGACCACGTGTCTTGATCAGCTTTATCTACGGTTTCATAAAAAAAACTTCTCGCAGCCTCCAGCCCTTTATTCTTATAAATAGCTCCGATAACCGCTTCGAAAGCATTGCTAAGAAGTGAAGATTTCATATGACCATCAGATTTTAGCTCACCTTTCCCCACCAAAAGAAACTGACCAAGCTTGAGAGCTTCCGAAAAAGTAGTGAGTGATTTTTCATTTACAATTGAGCTTCGAAGTTTAGAGAGTTTTCCTTCAGAAACATTGGGATAAAGCTCCATAAGTTTTTCTGAAACAATCAGATCAAGCACGGCATCCCCTAAAAACTCTAAGACTTCGTTATTTTCTAATTCATGAGAAACTTCGTGCGCAAAAGATTTATGCGTGAGAGCTTGAGTCAGTATATGGGAGTCAAGCTCAGGTAGATCTGAATTGTCGGCCACCGTTTTGGCCACAAAGTTCTGTATCTCTCGGACTTTATTTTTAGGGTTTAAAGGTATTAACTCATCAAAAATATTTTTTGATATTTGTGATCCAATCACATTTCTCTCCAAGGTCATCTAGGCCCATGGTTTATCTCCATGACCTACTTAAGTTTCATTTTTGAAGCTGCCCTGCTTCTAACACAGGGCAACTCAAACGTAAAGTCTGGTCTCTATAGAAATATTCACCCCTATCCTGACCGTGTCGCAGACCGATTCTTCTTCCCCAAATTTTAAAGTGGCGAGAACTTAACACAACTAAAGCCAACCACCCACATATTTTTTGGAGTTTAAAAAAATTACCCTACTTGCTAAAACACTTTCTCTAAGTCATTGAAGTTACGAACTTTAAATGGTAATAAATTGCAATGAAATCTATCGATCTAGGTCATTATCAATCATTATTTTGTAAGAAATTAGCTGACGATGGTAAAAGTTTTAATACAATCAAAAACTATCGCACCGACCTCAATATATTTATGCAATTTTTGGCCATTAAAGGTCAAAAATCAGTCATCACTGCTATCACCCACGAACAACTTAAAGAGTATAATAAATATCTCTCTCAGAAATACAGCTCTCCCAATTCTATTCGCAGGAGGATACAAGCCCTGAGAATGTTTTTCGATTATCTGGTGGCGCAAAATATTTACCCCGATAACCCAGTAAAAAAAATGTTAGTGAGCCCGAAGGTGGTGGATCTCCCTAACCCTCCCGAGTTCCACGTTATTAAAGCCGTTTTTGAAAGTTTGAACCCAGAGTTGTCTCATAAACATTTCGATAAACTGCTCAATCTACGAAATAGAGTGCTTATTCAACTCATCTATGGTGGCGGTCTTAAAGTCTCTCATATCGAAAACCTAAGAGCAGAACATATACAACTCTATAAGAAAGAATATCGTATTCTAGTGGCCCCTGAAAAAAGAGATCCCTTCACAATAAGTATGCCAAAAGAGTTCAATAGTTTACATCTTGAATACTCAGAAGCGCTTTTAAAACAAAAACAAAAAGACGATATTGATTTTTCTCATTATTTATTTAATGGAAACCCCTATCGTATATTAAGTGGTGGTTTATCTGCCCGGGGAATTGAAGTTATCTTTAAAGAATATTCAAGGCTTTTTGATATTCAACTCACGGCCAAAAATATCAGACAAGCATGCATCTTTAAATGGCTGGGGCAAGATAGACCAGAAGCTCGAATCAAAGAATGGATGGGGGTTCAGCCTCAATATAGCTTAAAACCCTATCGTGATTTACTCGAATTACAGCCTAATAAATATTGTTACCTGGAACTATAATGAATGAGTATGAAATCCATATGGAAGAGTGCTTTCGTTTGGCAAAAAAAGCCATAGGAGAAACTTCCCCTAACCCTTACGTGGGCTCAATCATCGTTAAAGATGGAGAGATGATAGCAGAAGGCTTTCATGCCAGAGCAGGACTTGATCACGCAGAGGTAGCAGCACTTAAAGCTGCTCAAAAAGACGTTGCTGGCGCTACACTCATCTGTAACCTCGAACCCTGTTGTCATACCAATAAGAGAACTGCACCCTGTGTGGATGCGATTATCGAGGCCAATATAGGTAAAGTCGTCATCGCCAATCTGGACCCAAACCCAGAGGTGTCTGGTAAGGGAGTCAAAAAATTGCAATCAGCTAGTATTGAGGTTGAGTACGGTGTTTTGGCCAGACGAGGTGAACTTTTAAATGAAGTTTTTTTTACTAATATGCGAAAGAAAAGACCTTTTATTCATTTAAAATGGGCTCAAACACTGGATGGAAAAATCGCCACCCTCAAAAATAGCTCGAAGTGGATCACGAATGAGAAATCAAGACATCATGTGCATTTAGAGCGCTCCCTCTATAATGCCATTATGGTGGGAGATCAAACGATCAAACATGATAACCCCTCTTTGAGTATAAGGATTGGTGAGAAAAATGAATGCACCAAACGAATCATATTAAATCCCCGCGGTGACCTTGAGCAGGATTATAAAGTGTTTCAAGATGAGTTCAAAGAACAAACAATTTTAGTTACTGAGCGACCAAGTCCACATAATGTGAAGCAAATTCAAGTGCCAATGAATGATCAAAGTTTCGATCTGGACAGCTTATTAAGCCAACTCTATGCCCAAGGTATTTGTTCAATTTACGTCGAAGGTGGAATGAAAACGATTAGCCATTTTATTGATTGTGAACTATATGACAGATTAAGCATCTATATTGCCCCGAAGTTATTGGGACCAGGATTAAGTTTAAACACCCAAGCTCGTGACCATATGTCTGAGGCGATTGAACTTTTTGACGGTGAATTTACCAGCTTTGGTCATAATTTACTTTTTGAAAGCCAGAGGAATGAATGTTTACAGGACTAATTAAAGATATCGGTACAGTTGAAAAGATCACTCATAATAAAGAAGGTGTTGAGTTTGAAATTTCTACTTCCCTTTTACACGACATAGAAATTGATGACTCTGTCGCCACTAATGGAGTTTGTTTAACCGCCACCAAAGTGAGTGCTCAAAGCTTTAGTACCCAAGCGGTCAAAGTAACTTTAGAAAAATCTAACTTAGGACAATTGAAAAAAGGCTCAAAAGTTAATTTAGAACTGGCGCTACGTCCAAATGATCGTCTAGGCGGTCATTTCGTGCAAGGACATGTCAATGGCGTGGGAACTATCAAAAACAAAAAGCAGTATGGAGATAATTGGGAGATTGAATTCAAAGCCCCCTCTTCTCTTTTTAAATACATTATCAATGAAGGAAGCATCGCTATTGATGGAATTTCCCTAACTGTGGCAAAAGTTTATGAGAGCTCTTTTTTAATCACTATAATTCCGCATACCTATGAAAATACTATCATTCATACAAAAAGCATTGGAGAAAGCGTGAATATTGAAGTAGATATGATGGCCAAGTACTTAGAAAACTTTGTTAAGTTTGAAAATAAAGAAGATAGGTTAAAAAAATTAATGGAATAAGATGCTCAACACTATAGAAGAAACCATTCCCCATATTCAAGCAGGTAAAATGACCATCGTGGTAGATGATGAGTCTCGTGAAAATGAGGGAGACTTATTCATTCCAGCTCAAGTGGCCACGAGAAGAGATATCAATTTTATGGTACGTAGAGGAAGAGGGCTTATATGTGCTCCTTTAACTCAGAAAATCGCTTTCAAACTCGACCTTCCCCTCATGGTACCTCACCTAGAAGATCAAATGAAAACCGCTTTCACTCTCTCAGTAGACGCAAGTGAAGGAATAAGCACAGGTATCTCAGCTCAAGACAGGGCCTTAACTTTAAACAAACTTGCAGATTTAAATGCCACGGCTAAAGATTTTGTAAGACCTGGACATATATTCCCTCTCATAGCCAAAGACGATGGTGTTCTAGCGAGACCTGGACACACGGAAGCAGCTGTAGATTTATCAAGAATGTCGGGGTTCTCTGAAGTGGGTGTTATTTGTGAAATCTTAACTGAAGATGGAAGTGCAGCTCGTATGCCTTATCTTCTAAAAATGGCGAAAAAATATAACCTAAAAATCATATCGATAGAAGATCTCATCACTTTTCAATTAAAAAACGGAATGGGACAGAGGATAGAAAATGAATACTTTAACCGGGAATTTAACCTTAGATAAATCTAAAAAAGTTGCGATCGTAGCAGCTAGGTTTAATGAACTTATTGTCTCTAAATTAGTTGGTGGCGCTGGGGATTGTCTTACTCGTCATGGCTTACCGGAAGAAAATATAACTCTCATGTGGGTGCCTGGTGCCTTTGAGCTCCCCTTGGCCTGCCAACAATTAGCAGCGACGGGAAAATATGATGCTGTCATTGCCCTAGGATGTGTAATCCGTGGAGCAACCACTCATTATGATTATGTTTGCAATGAAGCAGCTAAAGGAATCGCCAAAGTTGGAATGGACTTTAATATGCCAGTGATGTTTGGTGTGATTACAACTGAATCAATTGAACAAGCGCTTGAGCGTGCTGGAACGAAAGCCGGAAATAAAGGCTGGGAAGTTACTTTAGGTGCCATTGAGATGATCAATCTGAGAAGTGCCATTGAAAACAATGTGGGACCCATGCGCTTTAAAACATCTACGCAAAGCAGCACCACTACGGATTTAAATTAAATTCTAACTTGCCGCAGCACCATTGAGGTCAGAAAATTCTAAAGCACCGCAGCACCATTGCGGAAATTGTTGAATTTATAAATGAAAAATCCTTGTCGAAGTTCAATAATTCTTATAAAACATCTCTACTCTAAATATTGGAGGTAGGCAGTATTTGGCGGATTTATTAAAAACCGTTTCCTACCAACGAGAAATTCGACGGTATTCTTTTGATTCAATCAAATTGATACACCTCATTTCTCGTTACTTAAATGTAATGAGGAGATTTACATGTCAAAAACAACGATGGGAAAAAGATCTGCTTTTAAAATCCAAAGAAGACTCGGTGTTGAGCTTCCTGGATTAGGTAAAGCTGGTGCATTAGAAAGAAGACCTTATGGTCCTGGTATGCATGGTATGAAAAGAAAAAAACTTTCAGACTATACTATCCGTCTAATGGAGAAACAAAAACTAAGATTTCATTATGGTCTTAGAGAAAAACAATTAAGAAACTTAGTTGTGAAGTGTAAAAAAGATACTTCAAGATCATGGGTTGATTCACTTGTTATCAATCTAGAGTCTAGACTAGATAATGTTATTTTTAGACTTAACTGGGCGCCTTCCATTGCAGCTGCAAGACAAATGGTAAGCCACGGACATATCAAAATCAACGGTCAGAAAGTGACTATTGGTTCTGCTACTGTAAATGTTGGTGACGAAATCACTATCACGGACAAAGGTGCAAAGTCTGGTAACTACCTTCAAGCGAAAGCTCGTCCTAGACTTTCTGCTATTCCTGCTTTCTTATCGACAGAGAAAGATGGTGAAAAAGAAAAAGCAAAAGTTATGTCTGAAGCACTTCCTGAAGATATTCCATTTGCATTCGAAAAACGACTAGTGATCGAATTTTACTGGAAACTTAAATAAGCCATTTCTAAAAATTTTTGGAAATATAAAGCCCGAGGAAACTCGGGCTTTTTTTATGACATTAAATAGTGAGTGGAAGTGAAAGACTGAGAAACAGAACATTATTATCTATCTCTAAGTCTGAAGTTCCTGTAGAAGATTCAATCTCCGTGGTCCCAACTGAACCGTACTCTAGATTGAGACTTATAAAAGGTAGCAGTGAGTAACCTAATCCTATTAAAAAACCAGATCCTTTTTTAAGTTTTACATCGCTATCATCATCGTTAACTCCGTCGAGGGCAAAAACATACTCTCCCCAAACTCTTAGTAAAACTGGAAAGTTATAACCTACGAAAAACCCCAATTGAGTCATGGTATAATCAGCATCATCCCCCGTTTCAGGTTCGAGATTTACAAAAGCTCTTCGGCCATCCAGACCGGCCATAAAACCTAACTGCTGAAATCCAAGACGCATGCCCACGGCATTACCGCTCAAATCACCTTCTACATCACCGTCATAGGTTGAGTTTAAAAACATCCCTGCATAGGGTTCAATTAATGTTCCTGCTGAAGCGACAGAAGAAATTAAAAAAGAAAATAATATTACAAAGTTTAATTTTTTCATCATGAATCCTTAGCTTAGAAATCAAGTGGTAGTGAAGCAGATAAAATCGTATTCACAACGCTGTAATCACCTTCAGTGCTTCCTGACTCAATATCATAGTTTAAGTTTTCAACTTCCAAATTGATGCTGATAAAAGGCAAACCTGTAAACCCAATCCCAAGACCATATCCATCTTTGAAAGTGATATCATCTAAACCATCGTCAAACGTATCCCCTTTGATATCAGAGCTTAAAAAGTACTCGGCCCAGAACCTTAACAAAATGGGTAGATCAACCCCGACAAAGGCAGACATATTCGTCATATCAAAACTCTCATCTTGTGGATCTTCCAGACCAGAGAGCATTTGATAATCAATACCGGCAGAAACTAAGATAAAACTATACCCTAATCTAGAACCAAGAGCCGCTCCTGTTGAACTAGTGTCATCATCATTAGTGGCGATATCAATTGTTGATTTCGACATGGCCATACCTGCGTACGGATCAATTAAAAATCCTGCATTTGCACTCGACACAATAAAGCACGCACCAAGCACCATCCCTAGTAATTTAAGTTTCATAAAATCTCCTTGATTAATAACGAATTCCTTCTCTATTTTACGCTAAGAAATGACTAAAAATTCAAAAGAGCAAATTTTTCAACTATTCAAAAATTTATAAGTTATTTCTTATACTTATATTATTAAATAAGGCTGTATTAAATGCAAAAAAGTTCACTATGATTATTTCAATACTCATTATCGGCGGTCTCGCAGTGGGAGTGATGAGCTCATTTTTTGGAATTGGTGGCGGTGCCATCATGGTTCCCCTGCTCTATGCACTCTTCCCCACACTTGATAACACCATTATCATCTCCACATCTCTAACAACGGTTTTCTTTATAACCACCATTAATAGCTACCAATTCTTTCGAGAAAAATATTTTAAAAACAAAAAACAGATTGTTTTGATCATCTTTTCTACCATTATCGGTGGGCTCACTGGTGGACTCTTCACCAACGTTATTGGAACGGAACCTTCCAAACAAATTCTTGCGGTGATCTTATTTCTCTCTCTAGTAAGATTGTATTTTTACCAAGAACCGGAGAATAAAAAGAAAAAGATTCAATCCTGGAAGCTCATTCTCACTGGCTTGATGGGATCATTTATATCATCGATCACAGGGCTTGGTGGAGGGATAGTCTTTGTCCCTATGCTTCTCAGTTTCGTGATGTTGGACAGTAAAAGAGTGTCCGCCTACTCGAATTTAATGATGATGACGGCAACCCTTATGGGTGCCCTTCCTCACCTCTTTACACCTATCGTTTCAATTGACCTCATTCCTACCGAGATTGCGGCGTATTTCATTGGGAAAATAAACCTAGGTATTGTTACCATTTTTGTTTTAGGAGGCGTGATAGGAGCTTTTATGGGTCGAATATTTAATAATTCCATAGGGGCCTCACTCAAGAAGAAACTATTTAGCCTATTACTCCTCGCCTTGATCGCAAAATTGTTATTCTTTTAAAAGTTAAGTTATTTTAGGTACAAAACACTTGTTTGATACATCAAACTGTGTTAGTTTTTATGAATGATAATTCAAAACTCACTTCATTTACTCCAAGAACTTACAGAGCTAGAAGAGAAAATAGCTGTGATTGAGGAAGTTATCCACACTCAAGGGCCCTCCTTTGATACGGAAGAATACCTTAGCTATCTACTCAAAAACACTACCCGATTAAAGTGATTCACTACATCAATTAAAGGTCTAAAATCTTTAGTAATTGTCATTTTTTTGTAAATTAATTGTAATTTGCATTTCCCTTTTGCGCGGATCTTTCTTAAAATAACTTAAGAATCCAAAAATAAAAAAAAGCACACACAATGTTCTTTTGTGAGAAAGGATTTCAAGCAAAAGAATTTTTTATGTATAAGATTTTTCCCACATTGCTTTCAATGAATATCATTTAATACTTAACAATTGTGCACAATTATTTCGTTTTTTACGTCAGAAATTTGTCATGCCCCCTAATAAAAACTTACAACAATTGCACAACAAATATCCCATTGGTTTAATCATTTCACACACAATTACACACTAATACACCTGAGAGAATGTAAGGGTAATTTAGCAAGGAGAATTTGATGGCCAGTTCAAGAAGAATGAATGCACATCTTAAGAAGACGCAGATTAAAGAATTAAAAAGCATCATTATCGCTGAAAGAGAAAGAATCCAAAACAAACTCAATTTAGAAAAACCCCATCTAGCAGTAAACGAAAGCAACTCTGGACGTGATGAAGTTGATTCAGCTAACGACGACATCATGAGACATACAGAGCTTAGATTCGCTACTAGAGAAACATTATATTTAAAGAAAATTATTAAAACTCTTCACCATATGGACACTGATGAATATGGAATGTGCGAAGAGTGTGGTGGAGAAATTTCTTTTACGAGATTAAGAGCAAGACCCACATCGACAATGTGTATCAGTTGTAAAGAAGAAAGCGAGCGTGAAGAGATGCAAAGCTCTCATGGACGTGTTTCAAAATCTTTAGGTAAATCAGTAAGTTTCACATAAAAAAATGGCCCTCGATCTGAGGGCTTTTTTCTATCTTTTTTCTAAGTAAGTTAGAAAATTTCGACAACAGTTATTCAATAAATTTAAAACCAAGTCAAAACCTTCTTCCCCTCCAAAATAGGGATCTGGAACATGATCAAACTGTGCAAATTCATCACTGGCAAAGTCAGTCATCTTTAAGACTTTATGTTCATTTTCAGAGCGAGTGTCAAGCTTAAGAACGTTTTGATAATTTGATTGATCCATGACGATGATAAAGTCGAAGTGTTGAAAATCTTCAACCGTAAACTTTCGAGAAATACTTTCTAAATTTAAGTTTCTATTTTGAGCAGCAACTCGCATACGCTGATCAGCTTTTTCACCATCATGATGTCCACTGGTTCCAGCAGAATCAACACTGTATTTTTCTTGCAAATTATATTCATCAAGAAGTTGTAAAAAGATACCTTCAGCGGCAGGTGATCTACAGATATTTCCTAAACAGACAAAAAGTATTTTTGTTTTATTCATTAACTTTGACTCTCCACCCACGTTGACTTCCATCGAATAGTTCAACTCCCATCTCTGCTAGTTCATCGCGAATCTGATCTGCTTGTTCCCAATTTTTAGCATTTCGTGCTTCTGTTCTTTTTGCCACTAAGCTCTTCACCTTTTCTACATCTATATTTCTCATGGTGATAAGAATTTCATCCATCCTGGCCAATAAAGTTTTGGGATCTTCATTAAACAAAGCACTCATCTTGCCATATTTGTTGATCCAACCGAGAAACTGTTCTGATTGACCTTTGTGATTGATATTTCGTTTTTGTTTATTAGCAAAACCAAACCCATTAAACATTCTTACTGCTTCAAAAATTTCAGAAATAAGGATGGCCGAATTAAAGTCATCCTTAAGAGCTTTTTCAATTTTATCATCTAGCTGTTGGAGCTGAGACTCAAATTTCTTATCAGGGACACCTGGCTCACTCACCATCTCAATTGTAGATTGAGCTAACTCAATGGCAGAGTAAATTCGATTGAGAGCTGAAATTGTTTGAAGTAGCTTATCATCAGTCACCGCCATCTGAGTGCGATAGTGAGCAGATAAATATAAATATTTTAAAATCTCAGGGTGATATTTTTCATTGAAGTTTCGTGCCGTAATAATATTTCCCAAAGACTTACTCATTTTTTCGGCCCCAAAATTGATAAACTCGTTATGCACCCAAAAAGTTGCATACTGTTTACAATTACAAGCTTCACTTTGAGCAATTTCGTTTTCATGATGAGGAAATTGCAAGTCCACCCCTCCTCCATGAATATCAATGGAATCTCCAAAGATGGCCTTATTCATAGCTGAGCATTCAATATGCCAGCCAGGCCTGCCTTTCCCCCAAGGAGAATCCCAAGATGGCTCCCCTGGCTTCGCTGGCTTCCAGAGAACAAAATCAAAAGGGTTGCGCTTTCTTTTATCAACATCTACCCGCTCCCCTGCATTGAGTTCATCTAGTTTTTTCTTTGAGAGCTTGCCGTAGCCTTCAAATTTATCAATCTCAAAAAAGACTTCACCGTCAACCACATAGGCTTTGCCATTGGCAATAATACCTTCAATCATTTGAATAATGTCATCCATATGATCAGTAACTCTAGGGTTATGTTCATGAGCTTTTAGTCCTAAATCGTTAAAATCTTTTTCAAACTCTGCAATATAGCGTTTGGTAATTTCAGAACTATCCACACCTTCATCCATCGCTTTTTTGATAATTTTGTCATCAACATCAGTATAGTTGTAAGCAAACTCCACTTTATTTCCAATATGCTCTAACCAGTTACGAATCAAATTAAAGACAATAGGTCCTCTAAAGTTTCCTATATGAAGAAAGTCATAGACAGTAGGCCCGCATAAATACATTTTCACGACTCCGGGCTCAAGAGTTTTAAACTCTTCCTTTTTTCCACTAAGAGTGTTGTAAATCATCTGCTGCATAATCTCATCCTATTGATTAAGAAAACTAAGTTTGGAATTTACGGCTTCTTTATCTTCAGGCCTCACCATAACCACTGTGAAGGTTTCAATTTCGTCGTTTTCTATATTAATTTTAAATTGTTTCTGAGCAATAACCGGAGTTCCCTTCTCTTGCCACATAACTTTTTTAATCTTCATTAATCTCTCTAGGGCATCACTTCCCACCACATCATCATCAAGAAAATATAAGTTTTCCCACTCTGAGTCTAAAAATAAATGTAAAAATTTTCTAGAGATTCTTACATCTTTTTCTCTCGTGATACAGAGTTCGCAATATGGCTCCTCTGAAATAGAGCATTTTCCTTTCGCAGGGTTCTCGGGGTGATCAACACAGAACTGACCTTGCATTGTCTGTTTTTGACGTTTCGCTTGCTCTATTTTCTTTTTGACCTCATCAGGCATACGATCTTCAGCAACAGAGACTTTTGATTGATCTTGAAGGGCGGGGTTAGAAAGACTTTGATTGAGTTTTAGATACTTAAAGAATAAAAACCCCACAACACCTAAAAGGATGATCATAAAAACTAAAAGAATAATGATGAGGACAACTAATAAGGTTTCCATTAGCAGTGAACTTCTATTTCATACCCTTGAAATTTGCGCATATTAATGACGCCTGTATCGAATATCAAATACTGACCTTTGATGCCAAGTAATGTTCCCCCAACTTCTGGATCTTTGTCGAAGTTAAGTGATTTTACTTTTTCAGGGTATTTCTCAACAGGATATATAAAATTGTAAACTTGATCTTCAATGGGAGTGATCTCATGTTTGCCCAGCAGCTCAGAGAATTCTTTAATCAGTTTCTTTTTCTCTGCTAAAAGATCAACTTCAGGGTATTTATTTTTAAGCATATTCCGCCAGTTCGTTTTATCTGACATGTTTTTTGCGATCTCGACTTCGACCAAACCGGAAGTGAGTCTATTTTTGACCTCGAAAAGTGGGATCGCCGCAACTGCCCCTTGATCAACCCACCTGGTAGGTACATTAACCTTTCGAGTAATACCAATTTTTAAATCACTGGTAACTGATAAATACACCACATGAGGTTGCATACAATTAGCTTCTCCCCACTCAGGCTCCCTACAGGTTCCTTTTGCATAGTGACATAATTCTGGTTGAAAAATACATTGATCGCATTGAGCGAGAGTCATATAAGACTCCCAGCTATATCCTTGCCCATAGGTTTTTTTAACCACTTTATCTGAAGCAATACACTTCTTGAGCCCGGTATGAACGAGTTTAAGTTTTGAGCCTACATGTTCATTAAGAGCAATTGACTGCTGCCCCTCCCCCTCGAGAGGAAGATTATAGCTAACAGAGTTATCTTTTGGATTATGTACTGATTTAAGCTTTCTAATATGCCCAATTTTCATTAGAAAATTGTATCAGTTTGGAGCCCATTTTCAACACCTTTAAAAATCACTGCAGCTGCGTTGTGAGAATGCAATGACTCAAGGTGTTCAAGTTCAACTAACCAATCGAGTATATAATCTTCGCCATTAAGCACTTTATAAACTCTTTTCGTCGCGTGTTCTACAAACATCGGGTGGGTTCCATTAAGAATAGCAAAAGCTTGCTCATCTTGGCGCTTCACCAGACTTTGAGTCTCAGTTGGAATTGCTTCTTTGAGCAATAACACTAAATCCTCAATAAAAAATTCCTGCTCTGGTTCAACCTTAACGGTACATTTCATTTGAGAGCGTTGGGAATGAGGAACACCTATTCCCGAGCCTTCAGATATTTTTCCTGCAGCGAAGTCGTTTTCATATTGCTTGGCCATGGACAGTGAACATGGACATGTTGAAGAATATTCATAGCCAATGGTGACAAAGTATTCAAAGCCTTTATCTTTTGTTTGAGTGGCTTTGAGCTCTACAGGATAGTATTGCCATCCCCAATTATCACTGCGAAGGGACTTTTGCTTGACTGGGTAGAAAAACTTAATTTTCAAATATGCTGAGTCTATAAGCTTATTATCCTGTTCATCAGCTAATTCTATTCTGTATCTTCTGAGTACATCTTGGAAAAACTTGGCATTCAATCTCTCTGTGCTAGCAGTGGCCTGGAGAATCGTGCACAAACGAGACATACTCACACCATTTTTGTTGGCATCTAAATTAACATACATGCTGGCTTCACAGTCGTGGCTGCGAGTTTCACCAAACTTATTCGTCATCTCTATAGGAAGGCGATAACGATTGATCCCTACTCTAGGTATAGCAATAAGGTCTTCTGTTGGTAGTTTTTGAAAGTCGTTGAGCCCTGAAGCATCCTTTTGCTGGCATGCCAATATATCAGTGACAACTTTTGACTTTCTCAGTGAGTTCTCTTTAAAAGATTGCTCAATCATATCTATACTCCTCGTGATGGCTGTTTTTTATCATAAATAAAACTCGGTCGCAAAGCATTAAGTCACAATATAAATTGGACAAGAGCTCGCCATAATGCCGCAGCGCTTAATCTTTACAGACTGTTTAAGTTCCATTACATCTAAGTTGATGTCACTATTGAAAAAGTCAATCTTAGCTTTAATAAAAGCTTACCAATATATAATTTCCCCCCTGCTAGGACCTAGGTGTCGCTTTACTCCCAGTTGTTCTGAATATGCAAAAGAATGTTTTGAAAAATATGGTTTCTGGACGGCCTGTAAGAAAAGCTTCATGCGAGTCAGTAAATGCCATCCCTTTCACCCGGGAGGCCATGATCCTTCTTAGTTTTTTTGCTACAGTAAATGGATAGGGTCCACATCAATTTTATAGCTAATATTAGAAACAGTTTGATAGTTTTGCTCAAAAGTATCTAACACTTGATGAAGCGCTCTCGCGTCAGGGGACTTAAGCATAATCGCCCAAGTGTACTGGTTGGCTTTTTTTTCTATGCTCATGGGGGTCGGCCCGTGAAGACGTACTTGAGGGAGATGTTCTTGAATCACCTGATTCAGACTCTGTCCAATACTGCTAGCGTGATCAATTAATCTATCCCTAAAACGGGATGAAAAATAAAGCATGGCAATCTTAGTGAAAGGAGGACAGGCACATAATTCACGCAGCGGAACTTCTTCTTTATAAAAATCATTAAAGCTATGGGCCTGAATAAATTTAAAGACACTATGGTGCGCGTTCATGGTTTGAATGAGAACTTTTGACGTGCTTTGATAGCGCCCTGCCCTGCCGGCCACTTGCTCAATCAGCTGATAGGTTTTCTCATTGGAACGGAAGTCAGAAAAATTTAACATGGCATCTATACCGAGGATAATGACAAGGTTTACTTTTTTAAAATTATGTCCTTTGGCCAGCATCTGAGTCCCGACAAAAATATCAATTTCCCCGCGGTGAAAACGATCCAGCTTATCATTGAGCTCTTTGGTGTTTTTAATCTCATCTCGATCAAAACGTTCAATATTTTTATGGGTGAAGACTTCACTTAAAATTTGTTCTATTCGCTCAGTTCCATAACCTTTGTTCAAAAGGGATAAAGAGCCACATTCTGGACATTGGGAAGGCAGAGGCATTTTGAATTCACAATGAGAGCAGCTGAGAAGATTTTTTTGTTTAAAGTAGCGCAAATTATTAAAACACCCGCACTTTTCATTATAAAATTGATGACCGCAATTACGACACTGAATATAAGAAGAGAAGCCAAGTTTGTTGATAAAGACCAAGACCTGCTCATCTTTTTTTAAACTCTGTTCAATAGCCTCGATCGTCTGTTCCGTAAGAGGCCATGCCGGATTGTCTTCTACTTTTATTCCCGTGAGATCAATCAGCTCAAGTGCGGGAAACTCTCCTTCCCCGACTCGGTTTTGAAGAGTGTAATAATGTCTATTATGTTTTTGCTCTTCAAAGAGATAAAAATTCTCAAGACTCGGAGTCGCACTTCCCATCACAAAAGTGCAATTATGTAACTGGGCTTTTTTAATGGCAACATCGCGCCCGTTATAAGGGCAACGATCCGTTTGTTTAAAACTTTGGTCGTGCTCTTCATCTACGATAACCAGACCTAGGTTTTTAAGGGGTAAGAAAATAGAACTTCGCACCCCCATAACCAACACAGGTTCATCTGATTCACTGAGGGTTTTCCAAATATTATATTTCATGGAAGGGGTCACACCCGAGTGATAGGTCAGAATCTTGCACCCAAGATATGTTTGAAACATTTGGGTGAACTGGGGAGTGAGGTTAATTTCTGGTAATAAAAACTGTACTGATTTTCCTTGAGCAATCACTTCTTGCATAAGCTTGAGGTAAATCGCTGATTTCCCCGCACCGGTCACTCCATGAAGATAATGCTGGCCGAAGCCTTCTGAGATTTTTGCTTTAATTTGCTCAAATGCATTTGTTTGCTCTTCATTGAGTTGAAAAGGCAGGGGTTGCATTTCACCTTGGATCATCTCCGCATTGCGTGGTCGTTTAAGAACTTTGGGGAGACAATCAAAAATAAGTTTTCCCAGTGAATAATGATAATAATTCGCCATCCACTGATAGAGTTCTATTTCGTGAGAAGTGAGTTGAAAGGAATTCTCAATTAATCCCTTAACCTCTTTAATTTTATACTTACCCGCGGCTTCTTTTTCAATATCAGTTGAGGGCGCCAACACACAGCCACCAGTGGTTCTTTTCCCTAGGGGAACCTCTACTAAGTCTCCCCTATGGAGTTCTTCAGAGGAGGTGTAGGTCAAAACACTCGGTTTTTTAGGAAAATTAACAGCGATTTGATAATAAAGAGTCATTCACTTTTTACTTTAGGTAACTCGCTATACTGATGAGGCATTAAGTCTTTAAATGTAGTTTGATCAATCACTTGAGTATCATCGGCAATATAAATCTTCAGGTCAGATTGACAGAACTCGGCCATGGCCTGCAGACATACTCCACAAGGATACAGCGCCGGTTCAGTATTAGAAGTGACCACCACAAACTCTAACTCTGGTTTGCCTTTGTGAGTGACGATATTTCCCAGTGCATTTCTCTCAGCACAAGTTGAGATACCAGTGACTATATATTCAACATTACATCCCGAATAAATTTCATCATGCCCTTTAATTTTTATCGCCGCTCCCACTTTGACTTTAGTTAAGTCAGCGTAAGCATTTTTGCGAGCTTTAATGGCAAGCTCTAAAGCCTCTTGAACTTTTTTATCCACTTTCATAACTCATCCTTATACACTTCTTTTCCCTGGAATAATGTTAGTTTAGTGCGACCATAGAGTTTTTGTCCAATAAATGGAGAATTTTTTGATTTAGAAGCAAAGTAATCTTGAGTCACTTCAAAAGAATTCTTTAAATCAAAGAGAACTAAATCAGCAGCTCGTCCCACTTCAATTCTTCCTATATCTAACGAGAAAAGATCTCCTGCTCCTTTGCTCATCAAGTGAATACAACGATCAAGTGTAATCTTCCCGGTTTTTACAAAGTTGGTATAGATAAGAGCAAAAGCCGTCTCAAGTCCTATAATTCCAAAAGGTGCTTTTTCAATTTCTCTGGCTTTCTCATCGGGAGCATGAGGAGCATGATCAGTGGCAATGGCATCAATGGTGCCGTCTATTAGAGCTTCAACACAAGCTGCTCTATCTGTTTTGGAGCGAAGAGGAGGATTCATTTTCCAATTGGCGTTCAGGCTTCCATCTTCTTTTTCAGGAATATCCTCATCACACAAGAGCAAATGATGGGGGGAAACCTCAGCAGTAACTCTAAAACCCTGCTCTTTAGCCGCCTTCACATAATCAATTGAGCTTTTCGTTGAGATATGCAACACGTGATAATGGGCCCCGGTTTTTCCACTTAATTCACACCCACGTTTCACGTGGACTGATTCGGAATTGGCATCAATCCCTTTGACCTTATATTTCTTTGCTATTTCTCCAAGATGGATCGCCCCACCCTGAGATAAAGACTCATCTTCAGAGTGATCCAGTATAGGGAGATCGATTTCTTTTGCCCTCAGCAGGGCTTTTTCAAAAAGCTCATCACTTTGCACTCCCTTACCATCATCTGTAATGGCAATCGCCCCCGCATCTTTGAGCGCTTTAAAATCAGATAACTCTTCTCCTTTAAGCCCCATACTTACCGCACCGGTAGGATAAACGCGACAGAGCCCTATTTCATTTTGCTTATCCCACATAAATTTTACCGTCTCAGGGTTATCAGCAGTGGGTGTAGTATTGGGCATTGAGATGACAGTAGTAAAACCCCCTTTAGCTGCGGCCCTACTTCCTGATTCAATATCTTCCTTATACTCCATGCCCGGTTCCCGAAAATGAACTTGAGGATCACACAAACCAGGTGACAAAAATAAGTCCGTGGCATCTATGGTTTGATCAAAATTACCCGAAATCTCACTTTCAGATATTCCCGCAATTTTTTCACCATCAATAATGATATTCACCTGACACTCTCCACTCTCACCTTTTCCTAAAACTGATTTGAGTGTGGTTGCGTTTTTAATTAAAATTTTCATAAATACCTTTTTAAATATTTTCCGGTGATACTTTTTTTATCCTGGGCCACCTCTTCAGGAGTTCCCGTGGCCACTATCTGTCCACCGTACTCACCCCCCTCAGGTCCCAAGTCAATAATATAGTCACTCATTTTAATGACATCAAGATTATGCTCAATCACCAGCACTGTATGTCCTAGACCAATTAATTTTTGAAGAGCTTCTAAAAGAACTTTGATATCTTTAAAATGAAGCCCTGTAGTTGGCTCATCTAAAATATAAAGACAATGTCCTCTTGTGGCTTTAGACAACTCTCTTGAGAGCTTTAACCTTTGAGCTTCTCCCCCAGACAAAGTGGTTGAGCTCTGACCTAGTTTTATATACCCAAGTCCTATAGAGTCCAAGGTCACGAGGGCCCTATGTATTTTTTTATGATTTTTGAAAAAATCGACGGCTTCTTCTATGGAGAGATTAAGAACATCTGCAATATTTTTGCCTCGGTAAGTGATATTGAGAGTTTCTTGGTTATAGCGCTTTCCATTACATTCCTGACAAGTGATATAGACATCTGGAAGAAAGTTCATCTCGACCTTGTTTTGTCCCGCACCTTCGCAAGCTTCACACCGTCCCCCTTTCACATTGAAAGAAAAGCGTCCTTGTTTATAACCTCGCACTTTTGCCTCGTTGGTGTTTGCATAAAGCTTTCTGATCTCATCAAAGAGTTTAGTATAAGTAGCCGGGTTTGATTTAGGTGTTTTCCCAATAGGCGATTGATCAATCTCAATGACTTGATCAATATTTTGTCCAATGGAAATACTTTTATAATGAACAGGATATTCTTCTTTTCCTCTTAAATAATTTTTAATCCCTGGAACCAGGGCATTGTGAACCAAAGTAGATTTCCCTGAACCTGAAACTCCTGTGATACAGACAAGCCCTCCAATAGGAATATCCACATCAAAATTTTGAAGGTTATTTTTCGTCACCCCTTTTAAATAAAGAAATTTTGAAAGGGTTCTGCGTTTTTCAGGGAGCTCAATTTTTTTGCGGCCACTTAAATAGTTCCCAGTCTCGGTATCCGCTTTTTGGATTTCTTTGGGAGAGCCATAGGCCACAACCTCTCCCCCATGGATCCCCGCCCCAGGTCCAATATCAATAATATGATCGGAAGCAAGCATAGTGTCTTCATCATGCTCAACCACAATCACAGTGTTACCTAAATCCCGCAAGCGTATCAAGGTGGCAATCAGTTTATCGTTATCTCTTTGGTGCAGTCCAATACTCGGTTCATCCAGAACATAGAGGACACCACTGAGAGCGGACCCAATTTGAGTGGCCAGTCTAATTCGTTGGGACTCTCCCCCACTCAAAGTATTAGCAGCGCGATTGAGAGTAAGATAGGTAAGCCCAACGTCATTGAGAAATTTTAAACGGGCATTCACTTCTTTGAGAATTTTGCTCGCTATAATTTCTCTTTGCCCTGTGAACTTCACCCCTTTAAAAAATTCATAGCATTTTTCGATGGAGAGCTCGGCCACGTCCATAATACCTTTATCTTGAACCTGTACTCCACGGGCATATTCATTCAGCCTCTCGCCTTCACAACTAGGACAAATTTTGATGTTCATATATTTTTCTAATTCCGTTCGAACTTTTTCAGAACTCGATTCAATATATTTTTTATTCAACCACTCATCAAGGCCTACAAAAGATTTGGTAAAACTATAACTAGAGCTCTCTGATTTAAATTTATAAGTGTACTCTTTATTGGAGCCATCAAAGATGGTCTCATAAATACGTTTGGGCCACTTATCGATGGAAGTTGATAGTTCCACACCTTCTTGATCCAGAATACATTTCACCATTTGATAGTAAAATGATCCATGTTTTCCCAAAGCGGTGATGGCCCCATCTTGAAATGACATTCTCTCATCGAGTACATATTTTTTGCGATCAAAAACTTTACTCTCACCTAGACCGTTACATTCAGGGCAAGCTCCTATAGGGGAATTAAATGAAAATAATCTAGGCTCCAGTTCAGGATAACTTTTTCCTGTCTTATGGGAATAGAGATGTTCTGAATAAAACTCTTCATCTTTATCCGCCAAGACAAAGAGGGAGCCTTCTCCTAGTTTTAAAGCTTGCTCAACTGAATCAGTGAGTCTAGAGACAATCCCTTCCCGCACCACCAGTCTATCCACCACAATATCGAAGTTATTTTTTTTATTTTTATCTAATTTTGTTGTGTCTTCTAAGGTGATCAACTTTCCATTAAATCTTGCTTTAGAAAAACCCATGGAAAGAAATTTTTGAATGAGATCTCGATGCTCACCCTTCTGACCTTTGACCACCGGGGCCATAAGCACTAATTTTGTTTTTTCAGGTTTGGCCAATAACTTCTCTACTATCTGTTGTGCCGTTTGAGCTTGCAAGAGCTCTCCAGTTTCAGGACAATAGGCATCTCCCACCCGAGCATATAGAACTCTTAGATAGTCATAGACTTCGGTTATTGTCCCCACGGTTGAACGAGGGTTTCTCGAGGTTGATTTTTGATCAATAGCGATAGCAGGGCTCAGTCCTGTGATGCTTTCCACATCAGGGGGCTCCATCTGCCCCAAAAATTGACGAGCATAACTAGAGAGTGATTCGATATAGCGACGTTGTCCTTCTGCATAGAGCGTATCAAATGCCAGAGAAGATTTTCCGGAACCAGAAGGGCCAGTGATCACTGTTAAGGTATTTCTGGGAATGCTAACTGCTATATCTTTTAAATTATGTACTTTGGCACCAAAGATCTCTATCTTATCCATGGCAAAAGTGTACACCAAGCTTAAACGCTTGAAAATTAATAACTCCATAGACAAAGAGTAACCGAGAAGTTTAGTCGGTGACATTTAACCTCCGGCCACCCTGACACTGAGAAAATGGCCCCAATATTTAAGTCCCTAATATTACGCGTTATACCGTTGCCATGTTTTGGTATGGGCCTTGCATTAATGCTAGACAACAAACATCGACTAGGATGGTCGGTAAATCGAGGTTAGTATGAAAGGGAATTCAATACTCATCCTCTTCCTAATGCTATTGGTATCTTGTGGGAAGGGAATCTTAGAGTCAAACTCAGCACCAAAAACCAATGATCAACTCGGAGTTATCGCAAGCTGCACGACAAGAAGTCAGGCCACTGCTATCGCGAAAGAGACTGGTACAATGTTTAGAGTTATTAATGAGAAACGTGGTCTCATTGAGTTTATTGGGCTGTCTGAAAGTGAACTAAAAGATCTCCTCCCCAAGTCCAAATTTAAAGCGAATAAAATCTATGAAGATATACTGATTGAAACCTCTGAAGAGTTCTCAGCGAAAAATATACCCAACACTCAGTTTTATGGAGCTCACTCACCTGAGTATCGTCACAGCGGCGTGGGAAGATTTTTTCCCCACCTGGATCAAATTGGTGCTCTTAGCTCTAACCAACATTTAGGTGCTGGCATTACCATCGCAGTTATTGATACCGGTGTTTATTATAATCATCCCCATCTAAGTCCCAATATCAAAACCAATGAGAGTGATCGTCACGGAAACCAAGGGAATTACTTTGATGATGACGGTAATGGTTTCACTGATGATTATGTGGGTTGGGATTTTTATAATGGAGATGCTTATCCCATAGATGACAACGGTCATGGAACCCATGTAGCAGGGCTGGCTGCTTCAACCTATATGGGAGTGGCACCGATGGCAAAAATCTTACCGGTCAAAGTTTTATCAAGCCGTGGAAGCGGTGATTTAGGAACGATTACCGCGGGTATCCTCTACGCTATTGATATGGATGCAGATATTATCAATCTCTCCCTTGGTGGTCCTGGAAGTTCAAATATCTCAAGTGAGATTGCAGAGTTAGTGAACTCAGTAAAGTTGGCAAAGGCTAATAATGCACTCGTCGTGAGTGCTGCTGGTAATGGGGGAAGTGATGGTCTGGGAGACTGTAATGACGCCAACCCTATTTACCCAGCGAATATCAATGAAGATAATATGCTCACTGTGGCCAGTGTGGATGCTTATAATGAGCTGACCAGTTATTCAAATTTTGGAGAAGAGTCCGTGCATATTGCTGCTCCTGGTGGTGATCAAAACACAGGGGCCCTTAATTCAACGGCCATAGCTTACTGTAGCGGACGCTGTACTCAAAATGATGTTGCCTATGTAGGGATGAGTGGAACCAGTATGGCCACACCTATCGTCAGCGGTCTCGCTGCTGTGGTTCTTGCGGCCAAGCCGGAGTTAACTCCTAAAGAAGTTAAAGAGATTATTATCAATAATGGAATAGCATTTGAGAACTTAGAAGGAGTGGTTCAAAGCGGAAAAGTGATTAACGCTCAAAACATCTTTCATCAATTTTTCTAACAGACTATTTTAAAAATGGGAGTACTTTCGAGATGATTGAAACGTGCTCCCCTAAAATGGCAGGGTCTTCTTCCTGACAATTCTCACGGTTATCATCACAAGTATTGACTCTTAAACAGAATTCTCCATCTTTAGTACTTGCTGTATAATCTGTATCACCTCGAACTAAAATGCCTTCAACTCTATTAGTCACAGCATTAAAAACAGGTGAACCAGAGTTACCACCAAACGTATCTAAGTTTGTTGCAAAATAAGTATCAAATATTTCAAACACCCGAGCCCCATCTGCAAACTTCATCGGCAAACCTGATGGGTGACCTATAACGTAGAGCTTGGTGTTTTTACGAATATTTCCTTTGCCACGTAGTTTAAGTGGCGTGCGCCCTACCACCTTGCGATCAAGCTGGATCACAGCGTAGTCTTCGTGGTTCGCGGCCAAATCTAGATCTAGGTAAGCAGCTTTTATAACACGCTTACATTTATAGACATTGTCTGGGCTAACATTTTTAAGTGAGACACCTTTTTTGCCATTTTTTTTGAAATCAAATACCCATGAGTAGTTTTCACAATCACTGGTTACTTTATCTTCCACATCGGTGTTGTAGTCAGTAATACAATGTCCCGCTGTCACCAGGAGATCATCTCCTACGAGAAACCCCGTGCAATCAGAAAGCAGTGGTTGGTTCGCAAATTTCTCATCACTGCATAAGTTATACGTCATCGGATCTTTGAGAGTACGAATTCCCGAAAAGTTCACAATATCTTTACCAGATCCATTAAAAGTTTGATTGATTTTAAAATTGGCCACTCGACCTGCAATGGCCTGCGATAGTTTTCTTACTTGTAAGTTTTTCACTTCAGAAACATCGATACGATTATCCTGACCGTAGATGATTTTAGTTTCAGCGATGCAAAGTCCTGATAATAGCGCGATATTTAAAATAATAAGCTTCATAGTCTCTCCCAGCGCTATTTGTAAGATAAATATTAGACATTTACAACTTACACAACCTTACAACTCAGGTATTTAGCTAAGTATCTCTATTTATTAAGCATTATTAAGTATGAACATATTACAAGGTGAGCCAAATTGAATTTATGCGACGTGTCATAAATGTTATAAATAAGCAAGAACAAATTAATATTAAGTAAAAACTCTTTGAGAAGGTGAAGAAAATGAAAAAATTGTTTGTTGTTTCAAGTTGTATTTTAGGAAGTTTAGCCGCAATCGCAAGTCCAGTAGATCCTATGGAAAACTACACCCCCACTCAAGTAGATGGAATGTATGTCAATCATATCTGGAATCAGATGAGAATGGATCTTAAAGGAGATGATTGCTATCGTAGAGCACATTTATGGGCCTATGGTATGAATAGAAAACATGGCATCAAATCAACAAAAATCTTCATGCATTATACAGAGAAGTTTAATTTAGAGTTGGATTATCTTGGTGATGAGGATCGCTTTGAGGGCGGAATCGTCAACGGACTTTTTGGTTGGATTGGGAAAAAGACTTCAGATATTGATCATCTCGATAGAAAAATCCAAAGCTTAGTCAGAAATAATATTAAATGGAATTATCATGTTGCCCCAATGATTTATGCCGATGGTGAACCTGTTGTTATGGATAGATATTTAGATCTTCCCTACGATGCGGTTTATCCCTATACAAGTGATGAGGCATGGGATTTAAAGGCACGCCCAGCATCTCCTGAAGAATGGGTAGAAGCTCTTACGGTAAGAGGTGAACTCTTATGGCAAGCTCATAAACAAAAACTCATCAATAAAATGGATGAGCTACAAGAAGATATCGATAAGTACCAAAGAAAAGCTAATAAAAAGAAAAAAGCTAAAGATAAGAGAAAATACTATGAGAAGATGGCCGAAAAACAAGCTGAAATCGATGAGATCATGGTTAAGTTTAGATCCCTTGAGATGGATAAAGGCGATAGCATTGATATAAAGTGTAAAAAGGTCACAACCATCGCTGAGGTTGATGCTGCTCAAGAAACTGAATGGTGTTTATACTCCGAAGCTCCTATGTATTATTATAACGAAATCGATCTACGTAACCTGGCCTATGGATATACCGGTTATAACTATGCGATTGCTGTCCCTACTGAAGTTCAAACTCAGGAGAACTTTGAAAATGGGCGTAATTATGTACAAAGATATTTTAATGAAGAAGAGCTGGATGATGCCGTCAAGGAAATCAAAAAAGATAGAGATTAAAATACATGAGGGAAGCTTTAAGCTTCCCTTTTTTTTACCTGAACTTTATAGAGTTGATGCTCACTTAAAAAGTATTTTTTCTCAAAGTTAGTTATAAATTCTTGGGGATGATAATTTTCTACTTCACTCCCCTCCCACCCATAAAGTTTAAGAGCAAATACAAATTCTTCAGCATATATTTTCCAATTCGTGCGCAATTCAAACTCAGCAGCCAGACTGAGGATTGTTTCAAAGAGCGGATGAGCATGAAAGCGTTTTTTAACGAGCTTTTGTTTGGGCCATGGGTTGGGATAAAGTAGATATTGTTTGGTGAGCTCAAACTGAGTACGATGACGGTGAGCCAAAAGCCAAAAATCAATCAATTCACATTGAAGAAAAATAAGATTTCTAGGGGGATCTTTTTTAAAAGCTTTATGGCGTGAAAGTCTCGACTCTGACTTATCCACTCCAACGATAAGATGGTCAGGATATTTTTGAGATAAATAAAATGTGCTCTCTCCCGTTCCACAGCCTAAATCAAAAATAGTTTTTTTATTGAGATGTTGATCAAGTTTATTTAAGAATAAATCAAAAGCTTTTATCGAGCTGTTCTCTAACGGTTTTTTAAACTCAAAATGTTTATGGCGCGCTATAATTGCTTCTAAGTCGGGATGGATATGCTTTTGATCACTGGTCACTAATTTTGATTTATTTTTCATGCTCAATTCTTTCTATTGTATTTTATGAATTTTAATTCATCTGCTCAACTTCTTAAAGCATTATCCGAAACCTTCACCTGAGATTATGATGCACCCAAAAAAACCACACTTATTTTGCGTAAAAATGGCCCAGGCCGTAAGAAAAAAAGAACATTACTTTTGTGAATTTCTCTGTCCTCATTGTGGTGAACACAATGTCTATTGCAAAAAAATTATTCCTCATTATATTTTGTGTCCAAATTCTGGTTGTCGTAGACCTATCCAAATTAAATTAAGCGAAGATGATCTCAGCGCGACGTCTTCTGTTCAAGCAAAAGCTTAATACTTTTTTCATCTTTCCCTACGACATAGATATGATGTGAGATAAAAAGCTCTTTAATTTTGTCTAACTCATCATGTTTAATCTCTTTATTATAATCTAATTGAAAATGTTTATGTCCAAAAACCTGCTCAGAAGCATAAAAAGAGGTACTCTCATAACAAAAGCTATCGTTCATAGTATGCATAACTAAATGAGGAGATACTATTTTTAATGGACTCAATTTAAGATGCAGAAAAACTGCAGGAGAACTCCATTGAGTGGCCCCCACCAGTTTTTTTATCTTAAGAGTATTAAGGGCAAAATATTTTGTCAGTAGTCCAAGCCCACTTAGATCAAGGGAGAGCTTTCCATTGAGTGATGATAAATTATGTCCAAACCAAGAGTTATCATAGGCGTTAGGAATAGTAATATACATACTTAGAGGAATAAAGGTCGAACCTTGAGCTTTGAGCAATGTATTATCTGCTGCTGAAAGCTTATCAGCATCAATTCCAAAGCCAATAATCGCCCCCGGGTAAAGGGCACAGTCAAACAGAACCCATCTGGGCATGGCCATGGCTTCTCCCCCAAAAGCCAGCTGATCTAAGGTAAGAATCCTCTCAAAAAATTCACCATTCTTATTATCCAGAGGGTCAAAAATTTTTATTTCTTTTGTACCTAGCCCTGAATGATGGGTATTCTCAAGCACATTGGGCCTGGCCATAATAAAGGGGGTCAGCTTTTTTAAAAGTCCATGATATTTATCTTTCATTGGTCTATAATAACCTTGATATACAAAATCTAAAAACAGGAAATCATCATGGCATCACCTGATCTTTTTACTCCCCTTGATCTAGGACATACAACGATTCAAAACCGAATCCTGATGGGCTCTATGCACACCGGGCTGGAAGAAGCTAAAGATGGTTTCAAAAAAATGGCGAGATTTTATGAAGAGCGTGCAAAGCATGGAGTAGGCATCATCGTCACCGGAGGAATATCTCCCAATTTTTTCGGAAGGGCGTACCCTTTTGCAAGTCAACTCAGTTTTCCTTGGCAAATAAAAAAACATAAACTTATCACCGAAGCTGTTCATAAATACCCTACAAAAATTTGTTTGCAAATTCTTCATACCGGTCGCTATGGCTACCATCCTTTCAATGTCAGCGCTTCTAGCACTCATGCGAAAATCAATCCATTTAAGTCCCGTGGACTGACAAAAATTGAAATAAAGAAAACTATATGGGATTTCGCTCATTGTGCTAGGCTTGCCCAAAAAGCGGGCTATGATGGAGTTGAGATTATGGGGAGTGAAGGCTATTTCATTAATCAATTTCTGGCGCCTAGAACCAATAAAAGAAAAGACAAGTATGGGGGAAGTTTTGAGAACCGAATGCGCCTGGCCTGTGAAATTGTTTCTGCCGTCAGAAAAAAAGTGGGGAAAAATTTTATCATCATTTTCAGGTTGAGCATGTTGGATCTGGTAGAAGACGGAATGAGCTTTGATGAGGTTATTATCCTGGCCAAAAAGCTGGAATCCTTAGGTGTTGATCTAATTAACACTGGTATTGGATGGCATGAAGCCAGAATCCCAACGATTGCCACTATGGTTCCTCGCCAGGCCTTCACTTGGATTAGTGAGCGAGTGAAAAAAGAAATTAATATCCCTATCATCACCACCAATCGAATCAACACTCCAGAGACGGGTCATAAAATTATTCGGGATGGGATTGCGGATATGATTTCCATGGCCAGGCCTTTTCTGGCCGATGCAGAGTTTGTTTCTAAAGCAAAATCTAACCGCTCCCATGAGATCAACACTTGTATTGCCTGTAATCAAGCCTGTCTTGATCATATTTTTAAAGGCAAACTCACTTCTTGTTTAGTCAACCCAAGGGCCTGTCATGAAACAGAATTTAGCAATCAAAAAACAGATTCTCCTAAGAAGTTAGCAGTGATTGGTGCTGGACCAGCGGGACTGGCCTTTAGTATTGAAGCTGCCGGGCGTGGTCATGATGTTACCCTTTTTGAAAAGAACTCTATGATTGGTGGACAATTTAATTTGGCGAAAGAAATTCCTGGCAAAGAGGAATTCAAAGAGACTATTCGTTATTTTCAAGAACAAATCAAATTATTAAATATTCATCTTATCCTCAACAGAGAAGTTACAAAAGATGATCTTGAGGGGCATGGTTTTTCAGAAGTGATTTTCACCACTGGCATCACTCCTCGCATCCCGCAAATTCAAGGTATTGATCACGAAAAAGTTATCAGCTACACCGATCTTATCTTAGGGCGTAAAGTGGCTGGGAAAAAAGTCGCCATTATTGGAGCGGGAGGCATTGGCTTTGATGCAGCAGAGTTTCTTCTACATAACCCTCACTCAGCTCCCCCTTCCCTGGATAAAGAAGAATTTTTTGATCACTGGGGCATTGATATGAGTTATGAAAACAGAGGGGCAGTTAAGCCTAAAAAAGAAATTACTCCTTATCGCAAACTCTATTTACTGCAAAGAAAAGATACAAAATTTGGAGCAAGCTTAGGAAAAACCACGGGCTGGACCCATCGCCAAAGTTTAAGAGATCATCATGTTGAAATGCTGGGTGGTGTGGACTATCAGAAAATTGATGATGAGGGACTCCATATCATTCAAAACGATCAATTAAAAGTTCTGCCAGTTGACCATATTATCATCTGTGCTGGGCAAGTGGAGAATAAAAACTTATATGAGGAACTTAAAAAAGAGTTAAAACTTCCTTGTCACTTGATTGGAGGGGCCAAGCAGGCCCTGGAGATCGATGCTAAAAGGGCCATCGATGAGGGTGTGCGCTTGGCCAATAAAATATAATTTAACTTTCTTGAGTGTAAGCTTCTGCTGCTTCCTTGAGAATTTTTTGAACATTCTCACGGGCCTTGTCATCAACTTTTTTAGCGAGACTCTCTTCTGTTCTTGCAAAAGCTGATTTCAATTGAGTTTTTGATATTTTAATGAGAGATGCACAAATAAATCCATTCCAATCCTTATCAGCGCCTTTGTCTTTCATAAATTTTCTTTTCTCCCAATAAACCTTATAGGGTCTTGCTCCCACAATAAAAGCTTGTACTTCTTTCGCTAGATCATCCTGAACATATTCAGCTAATTTTTCATTGGTTTTGGTTGGATCCCCATGTTTAGACTGAGCAAAGCTTTGCTTGATATAGGTGGAGATCTCACTGGCCACATTGGCCGCACTTCTGGCCTTAGCAATTTCACAGGCGGTAGATCTTGAGTTTTTTGCTTCGGTTTCATAGAGATAATAACGGTTCTTTTCTGCATCTTCTTCTTCATCATCAATCCACTCTTCAAGATCATTAACCCATTCAGGAACTTCTTGATGGGAGGCATCGACCACCTCATAATCCTTTTTAAGCTTACGAGAGGCGCAACTCACTATGAATACAAGTGCTAATAAAATTGAAAAGCTTTTGTACTTAAACATATTTTTCTCCTTAAGTTTTATTTGGAAAGATTATACCGAAATAATGCCAAGAGATATAACCACTGCAAGATTTAACATAAAGTTAACTTAACAAAGCTTTAGAATAAAGACCTGTGATTTCTGAAACTTAGACCAGCAAAATTTGTCTACTAGGTAATTACTTGCACGGAGCATAAAATAAAGAAGTCTATAGGAGTCAATATGAAATGTTTATTAATCACTACTCTACTTTTTCTTCCCCTGTTAGCTCAAGCTAAAACCTATCAATGTCAATACGACCATGAGGGAAAACTGGAGAAGTTAAAAGTCGTGATCTCTCCAAAAATGCTAGAGCTATCCTTTAAAGGGAAAGAATACACAAATTGCACCAAGGAAAAAGATGAATTTGGAACTCTTGTAGATTGCGGGATTCGTGACTTGGATTTAATGGTTCTCATTAATGATGCAGGTGATACCATCACAGGTGGCATCATGTCTTCTAGCTTTGATTTATTTGTTGATCTTGATTGCTAGTTTTCTATAAATCAATTTAGCGACTAATAATCCTCCTACGGGCAAAACAATAAATTTAAACTCACTTAATAATGTGAGAACTCCCCCATAAGAAAAAAAGTTCATCCCGATGGGTGATACTTGAATAGGCCTTGTGGGAAAAAAATATCTCGTGTTATCAAAGGGAATAAAAAAACCTACTCCAAGCCCACCATTGGTGAAGGCATCTAACACTCCATGAGACATCATGCTCAAAAACAATAAAATAAAAATCATTCTTTTTTGTGGTGCTGAGTAGTCTTTAAAAAATAAAAAGCGAAGCCACGCGCAACTGATGAGTGCGAAGATAATTGAATGAGTAAATCCCCTATGCCCCAGAGGATGAGAATAAGCAATACCTAACTTAAAGGCCAGAACATCGAGATCAGGAAGTATAGAGCACAGAATACAAATAATAACCAATCGCTTTGAACACAGCTTTGAAAATTTAGGAATCAGCCCAGCAACAATGGCATGAGAAAAAATGGTGGCCATCTCTAATCCTTTTTAAACTCTACCGAAAAGACCACATGGCTGGCAGCTAAGGTTTGCTTTTCTAGAGAAATTGAAGTGACACCCATATTCTCTAGCTCAATATCCATATCAAATCTTTTAAATAAATCTTTTAAATTTTTAAAACTATTATTCTTTTTGAAAAGCGAGATAACCTCTAAAGTATCAACTCTTGGAGGAGAAATGGTTTTAAGCTGATCTTGTAATTTAGCTAAATCATCTATAAAAGGCCAATCTTTCAATTGACTGAGTTCAATTTTATTAAAATCCTTTGGGTCATATCTTTTGATGACTTTTTTTAATACAGATAATTGGTAACTCTCAAACAAAGCTTGGTTGATCTGACATTTTTGGGCTTGAGAGGGAGCATAAATTAATCTCAGCTGTTTTCCAAAAGCTAAACTGTCAGAGATGACATCCCAGGCAACAGTACAATTTGGTTTTTCTAGCTTGAATGTTGTTCGCTTGATGTATTGGCTTATATTTGTCGAATAAATTTCAACATTCTCATCTTTGATATTTTTTCCGACTCTAGCTTTTTCGATATTCTTAAAGAGCATCCCTGTTTTAAGCCCATAAAAAAAATAACACCCTATCCCCATGACAAAAAGGGCAAAGAGAATGAAGAGCGGTCGAAACTTAGTATGCATATCTATATCTTACCTTTAACTTTGTACATATCTCAACATATTTTAAGCATTAGATATAAGATTACCAAATTCACAAAACTTATAATAGCTCCAAGGAGATGTTATGAACGATACAACGAAAGATTATATGAAATTTGTCTTTATGCTTATCACAGCGATGATGGCCATATTTGGCATAAGCTACCTCAATACTTTTGATTCTAGTCATGTCTATTGGAGTGAGAGCCGCTATTATATGACTCTACTCATGGGGGCCACACTTGGTATCGTTTTCATGGTCTTTATGCAAAAATATTATAGAAAGAAAAGTGCCACCATCACAATCTATCTTTCAAGTATGATCGTTTTTATCGTCACACTGGGGCTGATGCGCACCCAAGTGGCCATTAATGACACAGACTACCTAAAGTCGGTTATCCCCAACCATTCAGCATCAATGTTGAGTAGCGAGCGGGCTATCATACAAGACTATCGTGTGAAAAGAATTGCCAATGAAATTCAAAGTCAGCATCAGCAACAAATCGAGCAAATGGCCTGGCTTATCAATGATATTGAAGAGAATGGGATCGTGAAAACTTATTACGAGTCCCTACAAAGACCTATTCCAGACACATATTTTAAACCAAGGGTGGATAACCTAGAAAATACGAACGATCTACTCTCTGAGTAACCCTCGTCCCTTCACTCAATTTCTTTGATAAAGCTATTGGCCTGTTTGGTAGAAGAATTAATTTCTGCTATCAAACTGTTCATGTCTTTTTCAATATTTTTAAATTCCACTCTTAGATTCCCGACAACCTTGGCATTGAGATTATGTTTGATAAATATTACCCTATCTTCAAATTTTTTAAGAATAGGCTTCACTGAAGCTTCTACTTTCTGCAACTGAGTAAGAGTGGCATAAAACTTTTTCTTGGTGGCTTTTAACTTACTTAAACTCTTTTTCTTATACTCTTTGTTATCGAGCTCATCTGCTTCGTCTTCCCACTCCTCAAATAAATCTTCTGCAACATTGGTGGTTTTCTCGATACGCTCAGAGAGTAATTGAGATCTATCTTTTGCCTTTTCAAGATCAAGTGAGAGCTCGTCATATGTCTTTTCTAACTTTCCCTCTTCAAAGCTATATTCACTTCTAATTCGCTCGAGAGAATCTTTAAAATCATCGGCTAGATCTTTTTGGGTGGAATTTGTTTTTTCAAGGTTGGATGCTAATAGGTCTCTTTTTTCTTGGCCTAAGGTTTCCCAAAAATTATAATAAATACTTGAACAACCAAAAGTAAAAACGAGCAAAGTGAACATGATTAATTTCATAAAAGAACTCCCTATAAATCAAAGTCTGCTTATTTTAAAGGATAAATTTGTTCATGACTATATGATAAAACTCAGAGAATTCTTCTCCCTTGGTGGCCAGGTCTTCTTTTAAACGCTCTATCAGTACATTGAGATCATGAGATTGGCTTTCATAAAAATCGAGAATAATAATGGCCATATCACCCGAGAGCTTCAGGGTCTGACTTAACTTGGTTCCAACCGGGACATTATGCACACCGTAACCGGTAAATGAGCCATTTTGCTGGAGTAAAATCGTCTTTACTTCTGGCTCAATATTTTTAAGTAAGAGTGATTTTTTATAACTATAATAGGCGTGACTTTGTACTGCTTCTTGATCCTCTTCAGACAGGCCTTCCGTTTGAGACTCTTTATAGATTTTGAGTAGATCAGGACGATCATTAATAAATGTATTTTGTAGCAGACAGGCATAAATCAGAGTTCGAAAGTCTTCTCTATTCGCCCATTCTACATTTTCAATAATCAAATGCATAAGAATAATGGTAAGAGAATTCAGCTTTAGGGAGTAACTCGTCTCTGGATTAAATAAGCTTTTCTCTAAGTTTTCACAAATTTGTTTTTCATCCCGTTTATATTCCTCTGCGAGTCTATCAATAGTGCTGGTTACATGAGTAGGTATTTCAATTTCTAAGTTAATATTTTTGAGAACCTCTTTGGCATAATCCACAGAGTCCCCAATAATTTCACTGGGAGATTTATTATCATACGAGATTTGAGAAAACTTATTGGCATGAATAAACCTTTTATAATCTTTTTCATTCAAATAAAAGAATTTCACCTCTTTTTGTTTATACTTCTCATAAAGCTCGGAATCCTTTGCTTGGGCGTCAAAAACCTTTATAAAATTAGAAGAAATTTTTAGATAGAGATCATAATCTTGGATTTCATTTTCATCAATAAATTCAATTGAAACGGGTATATAAACTTCAGGATTATCCAGATTCAACATTTTCTTGAGCTTATCCTCTACCACTTGAATACTTTCGAGTTCACTAAAATAATATTCTGGCAGTGCGGATTGGAGGGCCTTATTATTACCAAAAACAATACGGCCGGCTTTAATATTTTGCACTAAGAGATCTTTGAGCTTTGACTTATCTTCATCCAAAATGAGTGAGCTGGATAAAAAAATCACATCCGGTGAAACAAGCTCTAACCCTTCGATTGACTCAGATAATTTTTCGAAAAAATAAACTTTTTCAAATTTTTGAGACAAAAATAAATGTATCAGTTTAGAAAAATTATTTTTCTTACTAATACATACTGCTGTTTTCATAGACCATCCGTTTTAAAATATTATCTCATGGTGCAAACTTAAGGATTCTTAATAATACATAACGGAATAAAGCCCAAATTTCTTTACTTTAATTAAGGTCTAACTATGCAATTTTTGGCTTAAGTGAATTCTTAAGTATTTAAAATGCTTAAGAGCAAGTAGTATCCGCCATATCATGGCAAAATCATCACCTTTTCCAACTGCTTCATCAATCGTTACTAAGAAGCATATATTCATCATTCTTTTGATTAATATGCTCTTTTTTGTGGCTTTGAGCTTAGTTCTCTACTACCAATATAGTATTGAGAGTCAGAAATTAAACACACTGTATGAAAAGCAGGTCAATTCCATTGCTAGGGCTTTAGATAATAATATCGGAAATGTCTCCACTTATACCCTCGAATTGCATAATCTAACTTCTGAATATTTAAAAAATAACGAGCTCACAGATTTTAGTACAGATTTTCCCACCTTTAAAAATATCTTCACTTATCACCAAGAGAAAAACTTTTTAAGACTCAATTCTGATGCGGTCTTTGCACGCACCAAAAATTATGGTGATATGTTTATTGTAGGAGATCTAAATGAGTTAGATAATCGTATGGCAAAATATATCCATGCCAGCTACAATGCTCAGTCCTTTCAATACGCTTTTCACAGCAATAATGAATATGTCACACTCAGCTATTTTTTCGTGCAATCTAAATTTGTTTCAATCTATCCTAAAATCCCCATTGAGGATATATTGGATAAGCATCCTAGTCTTGTTTCATGGCTCGATTATGCCTATGAAGTCTATAACGAATTCGCTTCTCCAGCTAAGAATCTACAAGGAAATTTATTTTGGACAAAAGCCTATTTTGATCGGGCACAGAATGGAATGATGGTCACCAGTGCCAAACCAGTTTATGACAATGAGAAATACATTGGCGTAGTGGGAGTGGATGTTATATTAAAATTTCTCGATACTTTTGTTGAAACTAATAATACTCTTCCTGGTAATGCGGTCATTATCTCCAATTTTGATCAAGTCCTTGTGGCCACTGACCTCAACTATCAAACAGAAGCGGATATCGTCACCAAAGATGCCTACTTTAAAGAAAAACAAGATGCCGTTAGCTTTGAGTACCGACTTAGCAGTGCCCCTTGGGTCTATAAACTTTTTATTGATAAATCGACTTATAGAAATAATGTTTTGGAGAACATGGGCACCCTCATCGTTTTTTCATTCATACTCCTTTTACTCATCCCAGTGACCACTCTCATTATCTACCAGGTGTATGTCTTACCTAAAATTCGCTATCAGCATAATCTTGAAGCAAAAAATATTGAATTGGATAAACTTAATAGAGAGAAAGAAAAAAACTTAAAAGAAATTAAACGTTATCAAGAGAAAATCATTGCTCAAAAAAAGTTAGCTGCCCTAGGGAGACTCGGATCAGGAATGTCCCATGAATTAAAGAACCCTCTCAATATTATCAATAATTCAAGCAAAGTTCTGGAAGATATCGTTGATTCCATCTCCCAAAAAAATATACCCGAAGAGTTTAACCAAGATATGAGCTCACTAAAAAAACTAAGTGAGATGATTTATAAAAACGGAGTGCGCGCCAATGAAATATTGATGGGCATGATGAGTAAATTCAATAAAACCACCTCAGAAATCTCTGAGAACGATCTCTCTAATTTAGTTCAAAAAAGCATTCTGTTTGCCAAGGAAGCTAAAAATGAGAAAATAAAAACTTTTGGCATTCACATTCAAGAAGATATTGAAAAAAATATTCTTTTCAAGTGTAGACCCCAAGATATAGAGAGGATCGTCATCAACCTACTTGAGAACGCTATTGATGCCGTCGCCCAGAAGTATCAAAACAAACAAATAGAATCTCCGCTCATCAAATTAGAGCTTCATCAGATCAAAACTAAAATTATCTTCCAGATCCGGGATAATGGAATGGGGATTAAACCTGAGCTTGAAGAACAAGTCTTAGAGCCATTTTTTACCACGAAACCCACGGGAGAAGGAACCGGGCTAGGCCTCTCCATTGTTTATGATATCGTCACAGCACTCGATGGCGAGTTGATTATCACCTCAAAAGAAAATGATTTTACTGAAATAAAGATTAAACTTAAGAAAACTTCATAACTTTAGATAAGTAGCACTTACCCGACAAGCAAAGTCCACTTTGTCCCATTCAAATCTAAAAACATAAACTAGATGAGAAGTTTTAGTTTTCTCCCTTCCAAATAAAAATGGTATTATTATTCCCAAATATTTCACGTGGGAGTTTAACATAGAAAACTTAACAGAAACCGACAACTATCTTGAGAATTTGAAATTACTTCACCAGGCTATCACAGTAAATTATCATTCTGAAGATGAGTTATTTAGAGAATATCTCGCTATTGGTAAGAAGATATTCAAACTAGAAACCGGGATTATAAGTAGAATTGAAAATAATAATTATACAGTGCTTGCCTTCTCTTCCCCACTCGAAGGTTTGGAGGTCAATCAAGTTTTTCAACTTCAAGACACCTATTGTAGAGAAGTTTTTGAAAGTGAAAAGACAGTGGCCTTTCCTCATGTAGGAGCTGTTGAAAGAATGTGTGAGCACCCAGTCTATGTCAATATGAAACTAGAGTCATACCTAAGCTCTCCTATTTTTGTGAAAGGAGAAATCTATGGAACGATTAATTTTACAGATCGAACCATCAGACATCAAAATTTTTCAACTCAACAATTTGAGCTCATAGAAATTATGGCCAAAACAATTGCTAGATTCCTTGAATCCAAACTCATCAAAAAAGAACTCAAAGAAGCTAATGATAGAATCAATAGACTCGTGGGAGTCGTGGCCCATGATCTCAAAAACCCCTTAGGCAATATTCTCTCACTGGCTGAGATGATTGAAGAAGAGACTAATGAAGACGAGACCAGAGAAACCGTTCAATTATTAAAACTAGCTTCGACCTCATCTATGGAGATGGTCCATAGTATTCTGGATATGAGTGCTATCGATGCGGGTAAAATCAAAATGCTCAAGTCCCCCAACTCATTCTTGAAACTTATTCAAGAATCCTGGAGTACAGTGAGTCATATGGCGGCTAAAAAATCTATTAGCTTTGAGATGAATGGTGATGACAAGGTCTTTGACTTTGATTACCAAAGAATGAAACAGACCTTTTGCAATTTATTTACCAATGCCATTAAATTTTCATATGAGGGAAGCTCTATTAAAACCAGCTGGTTCACCAAAGATGATCACATCCATATCAGTATTGAAGATACAGGTGTGGGAATTTCCCCAGAGCTGATTGTAGATATTTTTGATGCCTCGAAGACAACTTCAACCCCAGGCACCAACGGCGAATTGGGAACGGGCTATGGCCTGCCCCTGGTGGCCAAGATCATCAAATTCCATAAAGGCTTTATAGAAGCTGAGTCCGAAATTGATAAAGGGTCGATTTTTAAGATTGCTTTGCCACTTGGCTAATCAGAAAGAAGTGTTTAAAAAATGGAGGATTCTTTAGAAATCCTCTGTTTACTGATACTTAACACTATTATTTAGCATCAGTTAGCATAAAAATCCTATGATTAACGAAAAGAATTGTCACGAAATTTACTGATAATTGCTGATTGAAAACATGGAGAAATAGAGTCATTTCCCCATGAATTAAATTTATTTATCTTGAGATGCTTTTTGAAAATCAACCAGATTTCCACCAAATGAAATTTCCGAAGGAATAAACTCAAGGCAATCAGTTGCCCCTTTTGTATCAACCCCAGCTAGCCGCAAATAGATGTCCATAGTGGCTGATTTCTTCCAGCCACCTATTTTCATCACTATAGGCGCAGAAACTCCATTAGCAAGCATTTGGGTAGCAAAACATGCCCTTAGTGCATGAAACTTAATTGGTTTCATTTTGATAGATTTTAAAAAGTTTCTTAAAGGATTGGCCTGATCACCATTATCCCAATCCTTTGACCTTGGAAGAACAAACTCTTGAGTTACAAGAGTTGGATCTTTTTTGAGATCGAAGATCAGCTTTTTAAGACTCTCATTGATCGGTACTGTTCTCCAATATCTCGCTTTTGTAGGACCTACGGTTTTCGTATTTGAGTCATAAGAGCGATCAACCAAGATGACGTTCTTCTCTAAATCGATTTGATCCCAAGTAAGAGCATGTAGCTCTCCACTTCTCATTCCTGTTAAAACAGCAAATGCCCAAATTGGATACCACTTATGGCCCACAGAGTTTGCAGCAGTGAGAAACCTTTTAATTTCTTCGAGTGATAATATATCTGGAACTTTAGGCTCTGTATTATCTAAAACTATTCCTTTTAGAGGCGAAACCTTAACATCTTTGATATATCCAAACTCAATCCCCCAATCGTAAACTTTATTGACGATATTTTTTACTTTCTTTTGATAAGCTCTTGAAAGATTAGCTTTTTCGAGACTATCAATCAATCTTCTACCATCAGCTCTATTGATTAAAGATGCTTGAGTGTCATTCCAATCTTTAGTCCACTTCTTTATAATGCTTCGATAGCCTTCAGCTGATCGTTGGGAAACCTTACCTAGATAGCCAGCTTTAACTTCTTGCCACCATAGTTCAGTTATATCTTCCCAACACAAGCCTTGACCATCATACCTTTGAGCTTCTTTTGATAATTGCATTATCAGTTTTTTTTCTTCTCTTTTAGCCTGAGCAAGAGATGTAACCTTTTTTAAAGTTTTTTGGAATCTCTTACCCTTGTTTGTATTACTTCTGACGTGTACATACACACGCCAGTAAGTTTCTCCGTTAACAGTGTATTTCGTAATGGACATAAATTAACCTCCCTGAAATTGAGAAGTTTCCAATAAATAGTCCAATTCTTCTTTTTTGAAATAAAGTCTATTTCTAAATTTTCTTGCCCTTAAATGTTTATTGGCACTTAATTTATGAATAGAATTTACACTTTTCCGCAGATACAAAGCAGCTTCTTTTGTCGTTAACCATATTAAATTGTCAAAGATCAATGGTGCCTCAATTTTAGCACCATTATTAAAATAGCATGTCTCACATGCATTATGAATGTTTTTATTTTTAAATTCATTCATATTTAGAAACTTAAAAAACCAACATGATCAGCTATCACCTCAATATTTTTTATTGGCCTAGAATCTTTATAATAAGTGCTTTCTTCATTTTTACCTGAAACAAATACTTGTGAGCCTTTTTTTAAATATAAATTACAGTCCTCTGCTGCTTTTCCCCAGACCTTAACCTTTTTCCATATAGTCTCTCCATCGTTCTTGTTGAGAGCTACAGATAAATTACAAACAGCTTTTTGAGTTTTTGTGTATTTAAGTTCTGGATTTTTACCTAATCGTCCTAAAAATAATTCTTTATTCTTTTCTGTATTCATAATTCTTCTCCTCATTATTTTTGTTTGTGATATCTATTTAAAAACTCCCAAAAATCAATATCTTCCTCATTCGATTCTTTGTATTTATTAAATTCAATTTCTAGTTTTTCTTTGAAACTTATAGAATTATCTCGAATTTTCTCAATATCTTTTTCAGTAAGCTTTTTAATTCCAGCTATTGTAAGTTCTCTAAAAGTTACCTCTTCACCAAACTCTTTATCATTCGCTTCTACTAGTATTTTTTGAACCTTCTCTAACATTTTTCTGGACTTACTTAGATCAACATAGAACTTCTCTTGCTCTGTAGTGTTCACAAAAAAACTTCCTCATTTTTCACAACTTCAGACTT